>Ga0070735_10000723_pt1 | contig 34143 bp, 25 predicted proteins | sample Coa_R1_FD_66443 | JGI IMG/M metagenome (GOLD analysis project Ga0070735, IMG submission 66443) | Surface soil microbial communities from Centralia Pennsylvania, which are recovering from an underground coalmine fire - Coalmine... | ecosystem: Environmental > Terrestrial > Soil > Unclassified ...
CTGGACATCTCGGTTTTTAAAAACAACTACATAAAACGCGTCTCGGAAAACTTCAACGCCCAATTTCGCGCGGAAATTTTCAACATTCTCAATCGCGCGAATTTTTCCTCGCCAACCGACAACCTCCCCATCTTCGACCAGGGCGGCCAGTTTGTTTCAAGCGCGGGACTTCTCAGTTCAACGCAAACAACGTCCCGCCAGATTCAATTTGCGCTGAAGCTGATCTGGTAAACCTGTGGTCTTGCGCCTTTTCCTAGGGGATCTGGTAATTTCCCAATGCGTCTCGGGTCTAGTAACACAGACTTCAGTCTGTGTGATCTTGACTTTCGTTACAACGGCGAATCAGCGCACATACAATTCAAAACCACACAGGCTGAAGCCTGTGCTGCACGAGCTCACTTTCCATAGGCTGCGAAATTTAGTACTCGCGGATTCGGTTGCACTCGCGCACTTACGTCCTGGTCACCGCGATTGCCCTGCTCTGGCTTGGTTCCCGCAGAACTGCGGAATCCACAGCCGGTTTAAAGAAGCCCACGCATTGCCGGTCTGTCTATATTCAGCTGTCCAACGGGACAGGATACTTGCAGCGAACACGCTCGCGTTCCGAGCCTTGCTACTCGCGGGAGAGGATGCTGAAATGGAATCACTATGAAAACCACAAAACCAGCTCTCCTGCTCGCGTTCTTATCGTTGGGTGCTTTCTCCGGACCATGTTTTGGTCAGCAATCAAAAGTTTTTGATTGGCTCCCCGGCAATGATGAAAGCGTTCGCCTCGACCCTGCGAACTATCACACGGGGCCGACTTACCACCCGGCCGGAAACGGCGGAAATATTCAGGTGGACATCCAGGCCGAACGGCCGGTCACGATATTCCTGGCGCGCGCCGGAGAATGGAACGAAGCGCTGCAACATCCCGAGGAGATGGCCAGACTGCAGCAAGTATGCCTGCGAGAACACGTAGTGGACACGCGGTTTGCGTGTTTCGTTCCGCCGGAGGCGATGACGCTGGTTATTCAAGACGAGCGAAACAATCCCGACGCGGCAACATTTGCGGGACTGGGAGCGGTGCTCGATCCTCATGACAAAGTGGATCGGGCGGTGGCGGTGGGAATCGCGACGGTTCTGACGGGACAGGGTTCCGTGTCGCGGCGTTTTACGTCGCCGAATGACGTTCACGTCCAATATTACCGCTGGGAATGCGTGGAAAACTGTGTCCAGCCTGAGTTTCAATGGACTCGGCAGGTCAAAGAAAAATATGACCTCACGTCGTTTCTGAAAGTATACGGGGGATTCGCTCCGGACCACGACGGCGAACAAGTGAGCATAACGATCAAGTCACCCGTGCCGATGGTCGTGGCCATGATACCGTCACAAATGGCTGGCGAGCTGCACATGAAACCTGAAACACTGGAACCGGCGCTCGAGAAAAATGCCTGCCAGCAACGCGGCGTTCAATCTTCGCACTTCGAGTGCACGTTCAACCTGGGCGATGGCCCGCAGTCGTTGATTGTTGTCCCGGAAGCAGGCGCGAACGTGCCGAATCACAAAAAAGCAGAAGTGGAGATGCTGGCGGCGAAATGCGTCGCCAACTGTCGCTTGATCGAAGAAAAACAGTAAAGACCCAAATAGAATGACGCGGCTGCCAACAGAGGTTTGCGCGTCAATTCTCAGGGCGGAATATTCCAAGCCTCCGCATTTTGTAAAGCAATGTGGTGCGCCTTACTGCGAGCCTCGCCGCGGCACCATCGGAGCCTCCAATTACCCAATCTGTCTCCCGCAGAGTATTCAAGATGTGTTCACGTTCGGCATCCGCCAGCGTCCGCACCGCAGGCGTGACCGCTCTTTGTTTTTGGCCATTTTTCGGTTCAGCAATCGAAGGTCGATGAAGAACTGAGTCCTCGGTTAAAATGACGGAACGTTCAATGAAGTTCTGCAACTCACGCACATTCCCCGGCCAGGAATAACGAATCAGGGCTTCCATATCCTCCGAGCGAATCACTTCGATGTTCTTACTCATATTTTGCGCATACTTCTTGACGAAGTGCCAAACTAGAAGCGGGATGTCCTCTTGTCGCTCGCGCAGCGAAGGAGTTTCAATTGGAAAGACGTGCAGGCGGTAATACAAATCGCTTCGGAACAGGCCTTTCTCGACCATCTGAGTCAGGTCCCGGTTGGTCGCAGCAACCAGACGAAAGTTCGCACTGACCGTTCGAGGGCTGCCGAGCCGTTGGAATTCCTGTTCTTGCAGGACTCGCAGCAATTTGGATTGCAATTCGAGTGGTATGTCTCCCACTTCGTCGAGAAACATTGTTCCGCCATCGGCCAGCTCGAAACGCCCTATTTCTCGCGAGACTGCACCGGTAAAGGCGCCCTTCTCGTGGCCAAAAAGCTCACTTTCGAGCAGGCCTGCGGGAATCGACGAGCAATTCGTGCTAACGAATGGTTGATCTCGTCGTGAACTAAGGTTGTGAATCGCTCTGGCTATAAGCTCTTTACCCGTGCCTGTTTCTCCCAGGACAATCACGGTTGAGTCCGTGGGCGCCACAATCCTCACCTGTTTCAGCACTCGCTTCAGCCGGGCGCTTTCGCCGATTATGCCCAGGTTGCAACCGGGCCCCGCTTTAACAGGAGGCAGCCCGATATCGGCTCCACCTGCAGTTTCAGCCATTTGCCGCTGATCAATCGCTCTTCCAGTCGCTCCCATAACGCTCCCCCGATTGGAAAATTGATACGTTCAAATTCGGACCGATTTCGACACCTCAAGCAATCTCAAAAAATATGATGGTAAAACAGCAGATAAATATTCTCAGACTTATTTCAGTGCTGAATGAACGAGTTCCAGCAGACCTTTATCGTCAAAGGGTTTGCCCAAGAAGGCGATAGCGCCCGACTTCATAGCTTGAGATCGCGATCGTTCTTCATCGTGCGCCGATATGAAGATGATCGGGACCCGGCTTTCTTCGTCGGCAAGCCTCCTCTGCAGATCCAGCCCACTCATCCCGGTTAACCTCACGTCAAGAATTAAACATGCCGTTTCAAATTGATTGCCGAACTCCAGAAAGTCTTCCGCTGAACCGAACATTTCGGCCCGGAGACCTGCAGATTTAATGAGTCTACCAATAGATTTGCGAATCGAATCGTCATCGTCGACGATCGACACGAGATTGCCCGCATCTCCGCTGAGTCTTTCTGTATCTGAAGATGAACGGCCCATGGAATTTAAATTTGATGAATTGCTTTGGGCCGCCAGCTGATTTTCAAATACCGGGAAGGTTGCCATTGCGTTTCTCCATTCCTATCTTCTGAGAGCACGGTACCCTTTCTCGAGAGAGTTGTCTATTGGACCTTAGTCGTATGGGGCTAGGCCTTGGAGGAAGCGATGCCCAATTTCTCGGCGATGCGCACCAAATGAGCCAGAGATTCCGCCTTCATCTTTTGCATGACCTGATGACGATGAACCTTGATTGTTTTTTCGCTTGCGCCGAGCTGGTCCGCTATCTGCTTGTTTGGCAAGCCGTCCGTCACCAAAGAAAAAACCTCCCGCTCGCGGGGCGTCAACGAGTCATAACATTTCTGCAATTCGTATACTTCACCGTGTCGCAGCCGGATTGACCGGTCTTGTTCAATCCCATGTTGAATGGCGTCCAACAGGTCCTGGTCTTTAAAGGGTTTCGTCAAGAACTCAACGGCCCCCGCCTTCATCGCGCGAACTGACATGGGAACGTCCCCGTGGCCAGTGAGAAAAACGACGGGAATATCAATCTTCGCTCGGGCGAGTTCCCGCTGGAGGTCGAGCCCGCTCAAATCGGGCAAGCGTACGTCGAGGACCAAGCAGGCTGGCACGTCGGGGCGTTTGGCACGTAGAAATTCCCTGGCCGAACTGAAAGTCTGTGCGTCGAGCCCCACCGATCGCAGCAGCCTTTTGAGGGCCGTGCAGACAGACGGTTCATCATCCACGATGAAAACCAGAGAGCGCATTTCGCGAGTTTCGGTCATGTCGCACTCCCGGAATAGGCCGGCAGCGTGAATCGGAACGTTGCACCAGGGCCGTCGTTCGGCTCGGCCGACAAACGGCCTCCGTGGGTCTCAATGATTGAGCGGCAGATCGACAACCCCATGCCCATTCCATTTGATTTTGTTGTGAAGAAGGTTTCAAAAATGCGATTCGTGTTTTCAGGGTCCAGCCCGGCGCCGGAGTCTTGTACAGTGACTGACAAACTACCCGATTCGCGCGCCTGCGTTCGAAGCTGCAAGACCCGGGGACGATCCGTGATCGAAGTCATTGCTTCGATCCCATTCATCATTAGGTTCAAGACCACTTGTTGCAGCTGGACCCGGTCACCTAAAATTTCCGGAAGGCCCGGTATCAGTTCCATTTGCACCGAGACGTTATGCTTTCCAAGTTCGCCAGACGTCAGAGGTAGAACCTCTTGAACGACTTTGTTGATATCGAGTCTTGTCTTTTCCGTATTCCCCTTTTTCAGAAGGGCGCGAATCCGCGTAATGATCGTTGCTGCCCTTGTTCCGGCGTCGGCAATATCCGCCACCGCATCGCGCAATTCATCGAGGTCAGGGGGCTCCTGCGCGAGCATGCGGGTGCAGGCGCTGGCATTGGCCACGACAGCAGTGAGCGGTTGGTTGACTTCGTGCGCAATGGAGGCCGCGATTTCGCCCATGGTCATCACTCGATTCATATGTGCCAGCTGGACTCGCGTCGCTTCGAGGGCTTCCGCCGCCCGCTTCCGCTCCGTCAGATCGTGTGTGATCTTTGAAAAGCCGACTAAATTGCCTTCTGAATCGTGCATCGCAGTGACCACGACGTTCGCCCAGAAACTTGATCCGTCCTTGCGCAGCCGCCAGCCCTCGCCCGCGAACCGGCCCAACTCGGCCGCCGATTGAAGTGTCATCTCGGGCTTATGCTGTGCCACATCTTCACAGGTATAAAAACAGGAGAAGTGCTTGCCGATAATTTCATCGGCTTGATAACCTTTGATTCGCGTGGCTCCCACGTTCCAGCTCGTCACATGTCCGGCGGGGTCCAGCATGAGAATGGCGTAGTCTTCGACCCCTTCAACCAGGAGCCGAAATCTCTCGTTACTCAAGCGCAGTTCCTCATCAGCACGCTTGCGATGCGACATCTCATTGACCAGGTTCTCGTTGGCCTTTACGAGTTCTGCGGTACGCTCTCTGACTCGCAGTTCCAACTCGTCCTTCGCTGCGTGGAGCGCCTCCTGTGCGCGCTTGCGTTCGGCAATTTCGATTCTCAATGCTTCAGGGCTTGGCAACGCGAGGGCGTTGGGAACGAGTCCAACAAGGAGTATGGCCGTTGAGACCGATGCCAGGGCCGTGACAGCTTTGATTGCGCCGGACAACCAATAGTTCGCATGCCAAAGAGTCCAAACTTCCATCACATGTGTGCCACCGCACGCCAAAATGAACGCACCAAAACATACAAAAACCCAGTTGAACGGCAAATCCTGTCTCTTGCGAATGAAATAGATAAGAGTGATGGGAATGGATAGATAAGCGAGTGCGATCAGAGTATCCGACATGGCATGGAGCCAGATCAGTCCACTGGTCCACATATAGCAAAATCCGTGCGGCATAAAACCATTAGAAGAAAGGAGAGTCTTGAAGAAATCCATAAAATCCCCCAGTTGATGATCTGTTTCCGGTGTTTCGAGACCCCTGGGACACTTCTTGAAAGACAGATATTCGTGTTCCGCAGCGTAGCGGAACTCAAACGCGAAGGCTTACTACACCTCTTTAGATGGAGTGGTTGACAGCAGATTTAACGTACATGGTGGGATACCTCCGTAGCGAATTATCAGTACTCCTAGTACCACGAGCTATAAGACGGAAAGTATATCAAACTAGTTACATAAAAAGAGTTAAATTTTATTAAAGACTTCACATCGCTTATCGATCTGTACGGAAGTGCACTTATATGTGTAATTCTGAGGGCGGTGCCATAGGCTGTGGGGTCCGGCCAGGGTCAATCGCTCCTGAACACTCTGGCCATCGAGACTGACAATGCCAGCCAAGGTCGACGACTCGGGCTCATGCCGGCGGGCATAGCACCTTCTGTGAACTTCACTCGAACGGCTGAATGCGGACGATGCGGCTGGTACTGTAGTCGGCATACCAGACCGTCGTGGGCGTCGTGGATCTGTCGACCCAGACATCGCGCGAGTGTGCGTAGGGTTCCGGCATCGCATACTGCGTCCAGTGTTGCGTTCGGGGATTGAATCGAAGAAAGACTCTGCCGTGCAACTCGCCCGCCCATACTTCGCCATTTTTATCGGGAAACGCGGCGTATAGATCGCTATAGGGCTGCATAGGAGTGGGCGGCCAGAATTCGCGGATGCGTTTCGCCTTCGCATCAATCTCGACTAAAGTCCCATTCTCGCCGCCGAACCACGCGTTGCCGAATGGATCAAATCCGCCTCTGCGAGCTGCGGAACGCCGGTCCCCGGACGTCAGATTGAGCATTTCGCCGGTTCGAATATCGAGAAGTTCTCCCGAATTTCCAGTGGGTCCGGAAATTGCGCCGCCGGCCCAGAAATTTCCATCATCGGAGATCAATCCGTCGTAGCTGAACGGAACTTTTATCGGAAATTTCTGGATCATTTTCCCGGTCTTAGGGTCGATCTTTTCCACACTATACCCGCCACCCATGCTGGCCCAAAGAAACCCATCAGGCGTTAATGCAAAATCCTCAAGCCCCGCGGAATTAATCGGAAATGGAGCCTCAACCGGCACTTCCGTTATTTTCTCGGAAGCGGGGTTGATCCTCATGAGTTTGTGCGACCATGCTTCGGAGAATAGGATGTCGCCGGCTTTATCCACGTGAACGTGATGCGTGCCGGGCAGCGCGCCTTCGGTCAAAGGCGTCTGGTATTCCGTCACGATGCCGGTGTGAACATCGAGCTTGCCGACATAACGGCTCAGGTGGCTCGAATACCAGATATTTCCGTTTGCATCGCCAAAGACGTCATGAACGCTTTGCAAAGCTCGAGGCAGTTCAAACTCCGTGACCACGACGCGATTGGATTCGCCGGTCAGACGGGGAAAAGCGTAGAGCGGACCATCCTTGGATTCCGGACCTCGGACTTTTGCGAGCCACTTCGTGACAATCTTATCGACTGCCAGCGCGGCCGGGCTGACTTCTTCTAACGGATCGTTGATAAGTGGCCCGCCGCCGCGATGCAGCATTCGCGACACGATGACCGACCAGCTTCGTTCGTCGTAGCGGTTCTTGAAAATTTGCTGGAACGAATGGCATCCCAAAGCGCATGTTGAATGCAGAGCTTCTTTTTCCTCAGTCGTACCCGGAAGATTCCACAGCAACTCGTCTCCGCTGAGTTGCGCTTCAATTTCCGGAGTGGCGGGGAGGCTCCGCGATTTGGAAACTCGCTCAAGAACAATCTCATCCAATTTTGTGGCGCCATCGATTCGCACAGAGTCGCGTTGGTAAGGTTTGAACTCAAGTGGGTTCGGAATTCGCAGGACGTAGGAGCCCGACTGCATTTTGGGGAACTCGTACTTTCCGTCCTCGTTCGTGTATACGGTGGTTCGTACGCCGTTGGGTGCAATCAATTGCACCATGATGCCTTCAGGTGAATCGCCACTCGCCACACGCAGAGTTCCGCTAGCGCCGCCGGAGAGGCCGCTCGGTACGCTCCAACGATTCGTCTCGGAGCGATACCACGGATTGGCGGGAAGAGTTTCGCCCTCGACGCAGCACTTGTTACTGTGCAGATAGCTGACAAGGTCCGCGATATCCGAGTCAGAAAGAGTCGTGCGAAAAGACGGCATTCCCGGACCGCCCTTTTCAATTTGCGCGGTCACAGTCTCATCGTTAACAGGAGCGCCCGTGACGAGCGTCGAAAGCTTAAAGAGACCTTCGAGTTCCGGAGCGGATTGCTGGTATTTGTTGTGGCACACCCAGCATTTATGCCAGTAAATATTTTCGCCGCGGCCTTCACCGCTTTCCGTCACTTCCAGATAATGATCGATTCGGTAGGACCGCTGATGATCATCGCGAGGAGTCGCAGAAATGGTGCTGTCAGCAGTTTGGTCCGGCGTCCCGGCTGCAGCTGGGGCCGGACCAAGCAGTGATATGGCAATGTAAAGAACGATCAAGAGGACAGTTGTGCCCGCCAGCGTCACGCGTGCTCGAATTATCAAATCAGCCCCCGGTCATCAGTTTTCAAACGGTTTACCACTTCAACTTTAGCGCAAACTGAATCTGCCTTGAAGTGGTTGTGGTCTGATTGATGACGCCTGCTCCGGGAACCGGGGTTCCAGTCTGGTCGAACAGGGTGAAGTTGGCGTTGGGGGGCGAAAAATTCGGGACATTCAGAACGTTGAACGCTTCCGCCCGGAACTGCAAGTCCGCCGTTTCGGAAATGAATTTCAGCGGGTTGCTCTTGTAGAGTGAAAAATCCAAGTTGACGAGTCCGGGCCCAACCAAACCGTTTCGTCCCGCGTTGCCCAACTTATTTGCGCAGGAGTTCGGAGTCGAGGTTGCGCTATACGGAGTACAGGTTACGCCCGCTGGGAGGCTACCTGGCGCCAGGGGAACAGAGAAACAAGATAATTTAATGTAATTCAAAACATTATCGGGGTTCACTGGATTATCGCATCCCGGTCCATTCACTTTGTCCGGGAACGCAAACGGAACGACAGCATTGAGTCCCATCGGGTCGCCTGAAATTACCACGCTGAAAGGTTGACCGGAGCTCGCGCTAAAAATTCCGGTGGTCTGCCAACCGCTGGCCGCCCATTTGAGCGGAGCGATTAGATTTTTGGGACTCGGAATGTTCCAAACGGCGCTTGCCACGAGGTTCCGCGTGACGTTGGTATCGCATGGACCGCGATGCGTAGAAGCATCCGGCCAGAATGTAGCCGGGAGCGAATTCCTATATTGGTCGGAGGCAATTGAACCGGAGCTGGTATCTATGCAGCTGGAGTAGGTGAAAGAAATTTGACCTTCCACGTTATGCGAAAGCCTCTGCGAAATTTGAGCCTCGAACGCGCGATAGCTTGCATCGCCACTCCAACTTGCTTTAGAAACGCGATTAGCAGCCGGATCGATAAATGATCCGCTTCCAATGTTCGATGGCCAGAAATAACCGTCGGCGGTATGAGCGACTGGAGCGACGAAATTGCCGTCATCCGTCTGATACCACATATGGACGCCTCGTGATCCAACGAAAGCGGCCGTCACGGTGGTATTCGGTTTTACTTGCCGCTGTATGCTGGCATTCCATTGCATCACGTAGTTGCGGCGCGGGTTGAACTCAATGAGGTACAGAACATGGCTCGCGGCAACGTTATTCGGATTGCTGAAGGATTGGAAAGCTCCCCCGGGAAATGGATTCGTCACACCCGTGAAATTCGTGACCGTGTCACTCACGGCAAATGGCGCCGCACCGTCGAGGCCTAAGCCCGTTTCGGCGATGATGGGAAGAATATCGTACATTCCAAATCCCGCACGTACCGAGGTCTTTCCATCATGAAATGGATCCCACGCAACACCCACGCGCGGCTCGAAATTTCGGTGAGTAAAATTGTTAAAGTACGGACTTCCTGTGAAGGGCTGGTTCCCCGAAAACGTTCGCAGGTTGGACAGTCGGCCATCGACTTCGATCGGGACACCCGCGGTCTCGTAGCGCAATCCTAAATTGACAGTCAAATTGGGCCGCAGCTTCACGTCATCCTGGAAATAGGCGCCGAAGATCGTTTGCCGGACATGCCGGGGCAGCTCGCTCCCAGGCTGGTCGATCTGCAACGAAAAAGGTATGTTGGACAAAAAGTTAGACAGCGAAGCGAACGTAAAGATTCCGCCGGGAAAGTCCGCCGTGGCCTGATTGTCACGAATATATTCGACGCTCGCTCCAAACGTAAACGAATGAATTCCCCTGGTGAGCGAAACGTCATCGTAGCCTTGGTAGGAATTCCAGCGGAAAGTCGTCGGAAAAACAGCCGTCATTCCACCGGAAAAAGCCGTCATCCCGTCGCCGAACTGTACGCCTCCAACCGTTTGCCCCGGAGCGAATCCAAGCGACGTGTCGGAGATCGCGGGATTCATGGATGTCCCTGAAATAGGAGAGCCCGCGTTATCGCGGCTGAATCCAACGTGAATCGAATTCAAAAGTGTCGGGGTGAAGAGGTGTGTTTCAAGAATCGAAGTCAGCTGGCGGCGTGTCCTGTTGATGAGTGACTTGTTATTTAGCTCATCCGGTGTGGTGAACGGGTTATCGTCGAACATATAGGTGCCTCCGACGGAATCCTTGTCGGAAAACTTGTGATCGACTTTAACCGTGAAGTAATTCTCCGATGATACCGAATTGCCGACGAAGGAATAAGTTCCTAAGTTGGACGGTGGCGCATTGGGATCGGCCGGGACATTTGGCAGAGGATAAAACGCGTTAAGAAAACCCACGGCTTGTGGATCCGGCGATGCTACGGGCGTTTCGCCTCCGACCAGCGCACCGGTTCGTGCAAGCGCGGTTGGAACCAGTTGCAGGTTTGTTGTGCCTAACGCCTGCCGAATTCCTTCATAGTCTCCGAAGATGAATGTGCTGTCTTTCTTGATTGGGCCGCCCGCGGAAACCCCGAATTGATTTTGGCGGAACGGCGGTTTTTTCGAGCCGCTGTTATCAAAAAAATTTCTGGCATCCAGGGCGCTGTTTCGCAGAAATTCGTAAGCAGTCCCGTGAAATTGATTTGTGCCGGACAAGGTGATGGCGCTAATCACGCCCCCCGCCGTGCGTCCATAGGCGACCATGGGGTTCGTGGTGATGACGTTGAATTCCTGAATCGCGTCCACGCCGAGGTTCCCACCGAGAATGCTTCCCGGTCCGCCGTTGGAATAATCATTAATGTTGATGCCGTCGAGAAGATAGCTATTCTGCTGCGGACGTCCTCCGGCGATGCTGAGCTCAGCGCCCAGACCGCGCTTGGGACGATCGCTCGCGGATGTTGGTGGCTGGGTTCGGATCACGTTTACACCGATCGACAAAGCCGCGAGGTCAGTCCAGGAGCGGCCATTCAGCGGCAATTCCTTTACGCTAGTGCTGTCCACGACATCGCTGAGTGTCGCCTGGGACAGTTCCACCTGGGGCTGCACGTCAGTGACAACGACTTGATCGCTCACGGTGCCCACACTCAACACAATATTGACCACTTTCTCCTGGCCTGTGGTGAGTGTGATTCCGGCTCGTACCTCGGTCTTGAATCCCGGGGCAGATATGGTTAAACGATAGTTACCTGCGGGCAGCCCTGGAGCGTTATACGCGCCGCTTTGATTGCTCGTAAGTTCTCTCGAAGTGTTTGTCGAAATATTCGTGATCGAGATTTCCGCGTCGGGAACAATGGCATCCGAAGTGTCGGTGACGACTCCACTCAGCTTGGCTTCACTGACTTGAGCCGCCGCGTTGGAGCAAAATATGCCGGATAAAACAAAAATGGCAAAGATAATGGGAGCCCGTAGCCTTGCAAAATGCATCTATCCTCCGGAGATCGATTTGACGTCATAAAATTCGCCCTGAGATACTACGTACGCGAATAGCTGACGTCCAATCACATAATTCGATCAACCCGATCACTTTGCGCACGGATTCTCGGAACTTACTTCCCAACACCGCGATTACGCTCAGGTAATTAACGAACGGCTGACTCCCACAGATCACCAAAAACCGGGGAATTCCGAAAAATAGTGATGTATTTCGCGGGCGCCACGTTATTTTTCAACGGAATAGATGTGGCGACCGATTCTCTCCGCGCTCCGGCACATACAACCCGAGGAATTAACGAAAGAACTGTTGCTGTTCTAGCAATTAGATGAAGTGTATACATATTCCGTAGCCCACATTATTCCTTAGAATTACGCGTAGCAATCATCCTTCCTGGAGGCGCTTGTGAAAGGAACACTTGTCTCAAGACAGAGCCGTCCCGCTAAAGCCCCGGCTAAGAAACCTGTTGGTTTACAATCGCCGGAGCCTAAAGCGAGAGACAATGAATCTTCACAAGAGGCGTTGCGTGGATGGGAGGAGCGCTTCCAACACGCGTTCGACCAATGTGCGATCGGAATGAGCCTTGTCGGCTTGGATGGAAAATGGCTTAGAGTCAATCCTGCGTTGTGCCGAATTGTCGGGTACTCCGCGGAAGAAATGCTGGTCACCGATTTTCAGAGCATTACGCACCCGGACGAGCTGGCCGCTGACTTGAGTTATCTCAGTCAATTGCTCGATGGCGAGATTCGTTCTTACGAGATGGAGAAAAGATATGTGCATAAGGAAGGGCACATCGTCTGGATTTTATTGAGCGTGTCTCTGGTCCATGATCGGTTTAGCAATCCAACCTTCTTCTTTGCACAAATTCAAGACATCAGCGCGCGCAAGCGAGCTGAGGAAGCGTTGCTCCAATCAGAGAGTCGCTTTCGCAGCCTCGTTGAAAACACGTCATACGGCGTCTATCACTCCACGCGAGAAGGCAGGTTTCTCGAAGGCAATCCCGCGCTCGTGAGCCTCCTCGGCTACTCTTCGAGAGAAGAGCTCTTAGGCGTGAACCTGAATACCGACGTTTATCGAAATCCTGAAGATCGAAGGCAATTGCTCGAACGTAGCCAAGAGGCTGGAACGGTAAAGGGGGTCGAGCTCGAGTGGAAGCGCAAGGATGGCAAGTTTATAACCGTCCGCGTCAGTGGACGCGCTGTGTACGATCAAGCGGGGCAATTGATAGGAACTGAGGGCATCGTCGAGAACATCACTGAATGGCGCGAGACGGAAAAACAACTGAGACAGGCGCAGAAAATGGAAGCAGTGGGACGACTCTCCGGCGGGATCGCTCACGACTTCAACAATCTGCTTACCGTCATCAAGGGTCACAGCGACATCCTTTCGGGCTTGGGGGAACAATGCGAACCGTATCGACAGAGCGTTGAGCAGATTCGCAAAGCCGCGGATCGTGCTGCTTCATTGACCCGCCAACTCCTGGCCTTCAGCCGGATGCAAGTGCTGCAACCCAAAGTGTTCGACCTGAACACAGTAGTGGCGGAAATGGAAAAGATGCTTGCTCGGCTGATCGGTGAGGACATTGAATTTATCTTCGTGCCAAACAAGGCTCTGGGGCGAACGAAGGCTGATCCGGGACAGATTGAGCAGGTCATCGTGAACTTGGCTGTCAAGGCTCGGGACGCGATGCCACACGGCGGAAAACTTATTATCGAGACCCAGAACGTACTTCTGGACGGCGACTATATCCTCAGGCATCGACCCATGCAGGCGGGCGAATACGTCATGCTTTCAGTGAGCGACACTGGCCACGGAATGGACGCAGAGACGCAGAGCCACATATTCGAGCCGTTCTTCACGACCAAGGAACAGGGAAAAGGAACAGGGTTGGGACTGGCAATGGTTTACGGAATAGTGAAGCAAAGCGGCGGCTTCGTCTGGGTATACAGCGAACCAGGGTTGGGCGCGACCTTCAAAATCTACCTCCCTCGTGTTTACGAAGCGGCTAAAACGGCTGCCCCAACCAGGATGGAGGTCGCAGCCGCTGGCGGCACAGAAACGCTCTTGCTGGTGGAAGACGAGGAAGATGTCCGGCGTTTGATGAGCGAGTTTCTGCGGAATAACGGCTACACAGTGTTGCAAGCCACGAATGGCGCCGAGGCGTTGCAAATTGCCGAACGGCACGATGGGGCAATCGACCTCCTGGTTACGGATGTAGTTATGCCGAAGATGGGAGGATGGGAATTAGCCAAGCGACTGGTTGGCTCGCGGCCACAAGTGAAAGTGCTCTACTTGTCGGGCTACTCGGAATATTTCGCCGCTCCTGTGGACAGCAAGAGCTGGAGCGATGCATTCCTTCAGAAACCATTTTCGATGGAACAGTTAGCGAAAAAGATACGAGAAGCGCTATAGCTGCAGAGGATGGTGCAACGCGCACATCATCGACCGCGGCACCATGGCGAACAAGAAGATTGAAAACGCTAGTCGTCCCCGCCCCATTTCCTCCCCTAGCGATCGTTAACCGGTAACCCAAATAAACGCGAGCACATACGTGATCGACGAAGGTTCCTGACCTGTCTAAAAGCAAAGATGGTGGGGCTGGGGAGAGTCGAACTCCCGACCTACGGTTTAGGAAACCGCCGCTCTATCCAACTGAGCTACAGCCCCACATTGCTAAGCCCTTAGTTTAATATGCATTTACGCAGATTGCGAAACAATCTCCGCATCGCAGAGATCGTAATAGAATTGGCTCGCCCATTCACTATGTTATCTTGGAAAAACAATCGAGTTTAGCGACAATAGCTGCGACGCACGACGGGTAGCGCAATCCAGGAGCTGATTCATGAAACGCTTGATGATTGCCGTGGCAGCGTTGTTTTTCGTGATGACTTCGGCGTGGGCACAAACGCCGGACGATTTGGCGAACGACGGGAAGAATACGGATAACGTTCTGACCTATGGGATGAGCTATCGCCAGAATCGCTATAGCACCCTGAAACAGATCGACAAGTCTAATGTGAAGCGCCTCGTGCCCGTGTGGAATTTGAGCCTCGACAATCAGTGGGGCGAACAAGCGCAGCCGCTTGTCTATAACGGCGTCATGTATGTGACCGATGCCAAAGCGACCGTGGCGATTGACGTCGAGACCGGGAAACAAATCTGGAAGACGCCGGTGGAGTGGCCGGCTGAAATGACGCGCGTTGTGTGCTGCGGAGTCTCGAATAAGGGGCCCGCCATTCTGGGCGGCAGGCTCTTCCGCACGACGCTGGACGCGTTCGTGATTGCGCTGGACATGAAGACCGGCAAGGAAATCTGGCGGCAACAGGCGGCCGACTGGAAGCAGGGTTACTCGATGAATGCCGCGCCGCTGGTGGCGAACGTTGTGGTGATCACTGGGATGTCGGGCGCCGAATACGGCACGCGCGGATTTCTGGACGGCTGGAATCCGGAGAGCGGCGCGCATTTGTGGCGCCGTTATACCGTTCCTGGACCCGGCGAAAAAGGGATTGAGTCATGGCCGGTGGGCGATTCCTATTTGCACGGAGGCGGCTCGACCTGGATCACGGGATCGTACGATCCGGAGCTCGACCTTGTTTACTGGGGCACAGGGAACGCAGGTCCATGGAATCCAATCAAGCGGCCTGGCGACAATCTTTATACTGCATCGTTGCTGGCGATAAAACCAAAGACGGGCGAGATTGTGTGGCATTACCAGTTTACGCCGCATGATATGTACGATTACGATGCGACGTGGGAACCGATTCTTGCGGATATGCAGATTGGCGGCCAGTCGCGCAAGGTCGTTATGCAGTTGAACCGCAACGGATTTCTCTACGTGATCGATCGGACGAATGGAAAACTGCTCTCAGCCAAGCCTTACGAAAAAGTGAATTGGGCCACGAGCATTGATTTGGAGACAGGACGCCCCGTGGAGTCGGACGTATCGAAAAAGTTGCTGGCCGGAGAGCAAGTCGAGCTGTGGCCATCGACGCGCGGCGGGAAAAACTGGCCTCACGCCGCATACAATCCCGAAACCGGGCTGCTCTATGCCAACACGCAGCACATGGCGAGTCTTTACCATTTCGTGCCGCTCGAACCGTACGTACCAGGAACACGCTATCAATTTGTGGAGAACAAAATCGTGCCGCAGGTTGCCGGCGAGCCGATCGGGCATGTCGACGCGATTGACCCGATGTCCGGCGAACCTCGCTGGCGCGCGCCTTTGATGGACCATCCACATTGGTCCGCCATCATGGCCACAGGGGGCGGGTTGCTCTTCACCGGAAAAGAAACCGGAGAATTTATCGCGATCGATGCGGAAACCGGCAAGACGGTGTGGCAATTCCAGACCGGATCGGGCATCAACGCGCAGCCGATTACGTACACCCATAACGGGAAGCAATACATTACAGTTTTGTCCGGCATCGGCGGACTCTACTGGAACACCGCGCGTGAAACGTTGAAGAATGTGCCCCAGGGCGGGTCCGTATGGACGTTCGCACTGGGACAGTGAACTCTGATTTTAATTCCCTTCTTGGAGTCAATTGAATGAAACGTGTGATTGCAATTGGATGTGTGTTCGCTTTCGCGTGCGCGGCGGCATCGGCGCAGAAATCCAAGCCTCAAAAATTTTCGGCAAAACAAATCGCCGCAGGCGCGGCAATTTTTGCCAGAAACTGTTCGCCGTGCCACGGAGCGCATATGGCCGACCCGCAGGGAGCCTTCGACCTGCGAACATTCCCACACGACCAGCATTCGCGCTTCGTAAATTCCGTGACGAACGGCAAGAACAGCATGCCGCCATGGGGCGGGTTGCTAAAACCGGACGAAATTGAAGATTTGTGGGCCTACGTTGTAGCCGGTGAAAAAGGAAACGAAGAAAATTCCAAAGCGAAATAAAATTTGGGCGCCGCAGAGTAGCACAGGCTTCAGCCCGTGTGTTTTTGAACTGTATGTGCGCTGATTCGTCGCTGTAACGAAAGTCAAAACCACAGACTGAAGTCTGTGCTACTGCTCGCGCGACAATCTTGCATCGGTGGACGATTCATAATCAGCAGTCATGAATTCTTCTGATGTGAGGGTCGTGCCCGAGTGCAGATTCGAAGATGATGCCCGCAAGAGCACCAAACCGCAGGCTTGCGCTCAAACTCCGACGTTTGACTAAGCGATCGCGTTACGAGGTTCGCCTGATTCAGGGGCTTGATACCTGTAAGTTTTACAACACACCTGTCGCAGAACCACCGTCCCTCGTGCTTTTGTAAGAACATCGCCACGGTTTCAACATTCCCCATTCTTTTCTCCAATGTCTACGAGCCTGTGCCGTCTCGTAGGCTCGGAGCGCGCAACCAACATCCTGTTGGGTCATGTTCTTCTGCGCGTTCACACAACGCTAAGAGTGAGCCCTGAGATAAAACTCTATGTGACAAATCATTTCAGGAAAATTACAGAACCAAAAAATGTGCAATTTATGATGCAAGACTCGATGCGGCAAGTGTTGGCACAGATTGACTGCCAACTTATGCTGGCTTAGCCTGTCTGAGCCCCCTTTCGCGGAACAGCGATCAGGGATTTAGCGCTCGCTTGTTAATCGGTGCCTCGGAAGCAACCAGGAATGAAAATGGATCTACTGATTCACAATGTTCGGGTGTGGGATGACCAGCCGCTAATGGATATTGGCATAAAAGACAGCAAGATCGCAGCCATTGAAAAAGACATCGAGGTACCTGCGATAGAAAGCATCGACGCCGGCGGCCGCGCAGTCATTCCAGGGCTGATTGAGCCTCACCTTCATCTGGACAAGGCACTGCTGCATCGTCGTTTGCCGGCAAAGCTGGGCACCTTGGATGAGGCCATCCGCGTGACCGGCATCCTCAAAACTAAGCAGACGCGTGAAGATGTCCTGGACCGCTCCCGTCGCGTTCTCGATATGGCGGTGCGAAGTGGTACGGTCGCCATCCGTGCGCATCCTGATGTGGACCTAATACAAGGATTGATCGGCGTAGAAACTTTGCTCGAGCTTAGAGAGGAATACAAAGATCTTCTCGATCTACAGATCGTCGCTTTTCCTCAGGAAGGCATTCTTAAATCGCAGGGTACCTACGACCTGATGGAGACAGCCATGGGCATGGGTGCGGACGTTGTGGGTGGCTGCCCCTACAATGAGGTCTCCTGGGACGACACGCGGCGACATATCGATATGGTTTTCGACATGGCACAGAAGCACGATGCCAATATTGACATGCATGCTGATTTTTCCGACGAAGCGACAGACAAGCGATTTACTTGTGCCGCATATGTAGCACAGAAGACCATCGACACCGGTTACCGGGGCCGAGTATCCCTCGGCCACGTCACCAGCCTGGGCGCACTTACCCCAGAACAACTCAAGCCGATAATGGATTTGCTTCGTGAGGCGGACATCAGCGTTGTCACACTGCCTGCGACAGATCTTTATCTGGGCGGCAGGAAAGATGACAAGAACCAACGCCGCGGCCTGACGCCGGTCAGAGCGCTTCACAATGCGGGCGTCAACGTGGCCTATTCGTCCAACAATGTGCGCAACGCCTTTACACCTTTTGGCAAAGCGGACATGCTGGTCATTGGCAACATGCTCGCGCACGTCGTCCAGTTTGGCACTCCCGAGGATCAAGCAGTCATTCTGGACATGGGGACAAAAAACGCCGCCCGCGCCATCGGAATTCAGGGCGACTACGGAATCGCAGTCGGCAAGCAGGCAGACCTGGTGATTTTGGATACCTATGAAGTCGCTGATGCATTGTTGGATATACCTTCCCGCTCTTGGGTCATCAAACGAGGAAAAATTACCGTAGTCACCCACCATTCATGTGCCATTGACCGTCGTGTAAAATAACTCCTGACAAATAGTTCTTCTTTCAGTTATGCCATTGTCGGGGTGGCTAAGGCGTGGTTTAATTGCCCGGTCCACGCCCAAGGGCCCGGTGATGGATATGTTTTGGGGCGACCGCTGCGGAGTCCTCGTTGATCCCGAGGGTTATACTTGGATGGTTGCTACCCACATAGCAGAGCCCACACCCAAGGAAATGCAAGAGAAGATGAAGGAACAAATGTCCAGCCCGCAGTCAGCTCGCGCTGCGAATGGCTAGACGCTGCTGGCGATGCTGAGTTCTGGTTTAGTGGCTATTTTTTAGCGACGGCTTGCGATCTAATTCACCGTGCTGTGAGGCTCCGCAAGCGTAAACGGCGCGATCTCGATCTCAAACTTTTCGACAGCCTGGTTGACCATCTGGTAAGTGCCACGCATCGAGCCAAATGGAGTCGTCAGGGGACATCCTGAAGTGTATTCAAAGCTCTGGCCTGGCGCCAGGACCGGCTGTTTGCCGACTACGCCCGGACCTTGTACTTCTTCCACTTTTCCCATTCCGTCGGTGATTACCCAATGGCGGCTCATGAGCTGCACTGTGTCAGGGCTTTCGTTCGTTATGATGACGGTGTAAAGAAAAAACCACTGACTCTGCTGTGGGCTGGAGCGGGTAGGGTCATATTGGGATTGGACGCGTACTCGAATGTTTCTTGTCGTCGATTCGGAGGAGAACATTTTTTTGACCGCCTATTTTTTTGTAGTCTTTATGATAGCGCACTCCGCAGCGTTCCTACGTAGGGATAAGTATCGCGGCGGGTGAAAATTGCGGCACGGGTTCGGGGAAATGGTTTTATAATGAGGATATCGACAGTCTGTGTCGAGAAGGAGGTGATCCAGTGAGGTACGGTAAGAATTGATTGGAGTGTAAGAGGGGGCGCGTGTGATTGTGCCATGCACCCCTCTTTTTTTTGTTCGCGCCCGCCAGCGAATTGACGAATCCCTATAATCCGAAATGACCCCGTGACTCAAAAAAAAGAAAAGCGCAGAAGCAATAGAACGACCAGCCGTGCCGGCCTGCGGTTAATCGCAGCCTTCAAGCTTTTTAAAGGACTGGTGCTGTTTGCTGTCGGCATCGGCGCACTCAGGCTGTTGCACAAGGATGTGGCTCTGGAGGTCGAGCGCTGGGCGGATATTTTCCGCGTCGATCCACACAATCGTTACATCTACCATTTGCTGGAAAAGGTCTCGATCCTTAATGATCGAAAACTTAAAGAACTCAGCATCGGTACTTTCTTTTACTCAGCGCTTCTGCTCACCGAAGGTATTGGTCTGCTGCTGGCCAAGCGTTGGGCTGAATATTTTACGATTATCGTGACCTCTTCTTTTCTTCCCCTTGAAGTTTATGAGATCACGAGGCGCGCTAGTTGGCCAAGAATAATCGTGCTGCTGGCCAATATCGCCATTGTCATCTATCTGATATTTGAGGTTCGCCGGAACCATAAGCACCGCTGACCGGAATCCCAGCGTCACAGCAAATCGTAGTTCGATGCAGCCGAATTTTAGAACTTCACCATCGTGCTGCGCGTGAGAGTCACCTGGCTGGTGACCACGGCTGGTCCGCCCTTGTACAGGTGCCAGGTCGAATATTGCTCCATGTACGGATCTTCCGATGACAGGCAATCAATCGGCACGATCACCTTGTAGCCGCGCTGTGCCAGCCCCGAGCCCGTGCCAATGCCCACACCTTGATACGAAGTGCCACATACGATGACCGTCTTGATGCCCCCCGCTTTCAGCTTCTCCTCCAGATTTGAGCCAAGAAATTTGTCTGGTCCGTTCTGACGCACCCATTCGCCCTCGCGCGGCAGAAATCCGGGATCGATCATATCCGCAGGAGTGGCCGCGCCATTGTTTCCGATAAGTGTGTACCAGACCATCGCTTTGGCAGCGCGCGCCGCGTCGTGCAGTCGCTTGACGTTGGGAACCGACGCCACGCAGCGCGGGCGTACACCGCAGTTTGATTTCATCATGTCCAGAATGAGAAGCGCCGTCGTCGAACCCTCGAGCGTTACCGGCTTGAGCTCGGGCGCCGGTGGCGCTTTTGCCGTGGCCCAATCGTCGAGGATGTCAGCGGCCGAAGGCGAGGCTGCAAACGCAATCGTGAGCGCTAAGGCGGCCATAGCCGTACCGCGAAACAAAGTTCGTATTATTAGCATCGTGCCCTCCTTTGGATTTCTGTCCAGACTTGTCACCATTTGGGTCATTATTATCCTTCAACTCAGTACTATTTAGGCACATTTCATAAATCTTCGCTAATCCTGTGCAGTATAGGACAGTCAGGGAAATTCCCTCCCAATAATATTTGCAGCCTCGCACAGTAAAAGCGTGGAACGCCTTGTCACTAAAGAGGAGAAGTTAATGCGCATATTAAAGATCAGCAAAATTGTTATTTCGGCGTTCCTATTGGCTGTCGCAATGACCGGGTGCGGCGATGAAAAAAATGCGGCAGCGGGAAATCCTACTGATCCATTAACTCTGCCAGCGGTGACCTCTGTAACTCCGCTGGACGCCTCGCCGGGCGTTTGCTCCACTACCGCCATTGTCAGCGCAACATTCAGCAAGGCCATGAACCCCACAACGCTCAACAGCTCAACATTTACTTTGACTGGGGTTAGCGGGGCGAGCGTGACGGGCCAGGTTACCTACGACTCGTCGTCTAATGTAGCCACCTTCACGCCCTCGACCACTCTTACACCGAGCACGAATTTTACCGCCACGATTACTATCGGCGCGAAAGATACGTTTGGCAACGCGCTCGCGGCCAACAAGGTGTGGACGTTCACGAGTGCCGCTACATGCCCGGCGCAGCCCCCAGTCGTTGCGTTGGGAGCAGCCTGCAGTTTCGGAATTCTGGGTGGATCCGCAGTCACCAGCACCGGACTGAGCGTTGTTAACGGGGATGTTGGCGTGTCGCCGGGAAGTTCGATAAGTGGTTTCCCACCGGGTGTACTTACTGGCACTCGGCACACGACCGATTCGATTGCCGCGAGCGCCCAGGCTGCTTTGACCACGGCATTCGTCACCGCCTCGACACTGCCGCAAGGGACAAGTCTCCCCGGCAACATAGGAGGCCTACCGAGAACCTTCCCCCCGGGCGTATACACGACGGTTGCCCAGCCTTCATTGGGAATAACCGGAAATCTCACTCTCGACCCTGTCGGCGATCCTAACGCAGTCTGGATCTTCCAGGTATCGTCCACGCTGACGACGGCGTCTGGGAATGTCATCGTGCTTGCCCCCGGCAAGCCGGGGAACGTGTTCTGGGCGATCGGCAGTGCAGCGACCCTCGGAACCGGTACGACAATGGCAGGAAACTTGATGGCGATGTCGGCCATCACGCTGAACACTGGGGCGACGCTGAATGGCAGAGCGCTGGCGCGGACAGCGGGCGCCATCTCAATGGACGCCAGTACGATCAACGTGCCAACGCCGTGTCAGTGAGCCATTCGGAAGCGGACCAGCCTCAAAGCTGGTCCGCTGCTGAGCCGGTGGAAATAGCAGGATTTATTCTATTTGAAGTTCGGAGGAATATTTGTATGTCATCTCAATTAAAGCGCCACCCAGGTCGTGTCTTAGCACTGCTGACGGCAATGATCGCTGTCTCGTGTATGTTCGCCACCCTCGCCGCAGCTCAGGACCAGACTCCCAAGGTGGAGCTTTTCGGCGGATATTCCTTCTTTCATCCCGGCGCGGATGTGCACGGTCAACTTCCAGGAGCGCTGGCCCCAATAAGCAGCCGCATGGAAGTCAATCCCCGCGGCGCAGGTGCCAGCTTCACCGTTGATTTCAATCGTTGGTTTGGTATTACGCTTGATACCAGCACCGATTGGGGCAGTCGTGAAATCGGACTCGCCAGCAGAATTGACGACGCGGCATTCTCTAACCTCTCAATCGGACCGAAAATTACCTTTCGGAGCAAACATTTTGCTCCGTTTATTGAGGCTCTCGTGGGCGACCATCGCCTTATGCCAGATGCATTCCATGATGTCGACAAGTTAGGCGCCATGTTCGGCGGCGGTCTTGATGTCAACCTGTTCAGGCACGTAGCTCTACGGCTGTTCAGGGCCGACTATGTAATCTCGAAGCCTTACCTGTTTGGTCCTACGGGTGTGCAAACCACTGACCTCCGGGGCCTGAGACTTCAGACGGGCCTCAATTTCATGTTTGGTGGTGACGACAAGTCAGTCTCTGCCAGCGCGGCTTGCTCGGCACAACCGACCGACGTCTTTGCGGGCGAGCCCGTAACGGCGACAGCCAGTGGAACTAATTTCAAACCGAAGCGGATGGTTAAATACAATTGGAGTGGCACCGGGGTGAAAGTTGCGGGGACCAATGCTTCGACGCAGATTGACACGACCGGCTTACAATCCGGCCCTTACGAAGCGAATGCAAGCTTGAGCGATGGCAGCAAGACTGGCGTTGCCACGTGCATGGCGAGATTTAATGTGAAGCAGCCGCGCCCACCTGAGATTGCATGCTCCTCAGATCCTGGAAGCGTGAGGACCGGCGGCACTGCTACGATCCGCTCCAACGCCAGCAGTCCCGATAATCGCAAACTCACTTATAGCTACAACGCGAGCGCCGGCAACGTCTCTGGTGACGCCGCCACCGCCATGCTGAGTACATCCGGTGCACAGCCGGGCGCGATCAAAGTGACATGCAACGTAAGCGATGACCGCAATCTCACGGCATCGTCAACCACCATGGTGAACGTGGAAGCGCCGCCACCTCCGCCTCCCGCTCCGGTTCCTGCCCCCGAGATCAAAACTTTGGAATCCAAGCTTGCCTTGCATAGCATTTACTTTCAAACTGCTCGCCCCACTGTCGCCATGCCCCATGGTGGTCTAGTCGACAGCCAGGCAGAGATCCTGAATGCATTGGCCGAGGACTTCAAAAATTACCTGAAATATGTGCCCAATGCCCACTTGATACTCGGTGGTCACGCAGATGAACGCGGTTCGCAGGAATACAACAAGGCTCTCACCGAACGTCGTGTGGAACGTACCAGAAATTTCCTGACGGAACATGGCGTGCCGGCGACCGACATTGAAACGCGCTCCTTTGGCAACGAAGACAATCTGAACGCGGAGCAGGTGAAGCAGCAAATTGCCGACAATCCCGACTTAAGTGCGGGCGACAGGCAACAAATGCTGAAGAACCTGCAGGTGATGGTTCTCGCCAACAATCGGCGCGTTGATATCACCTTGAATACAACGGGACAACAATCGACTCATCGGTACCCGTTTAACGCGAAAGATTACCTGGCTCTGATCAACACCAACAATAGCGATAAGAAGCCCCCAGTTAAGAAAAAGTCCGGAAGGTAGCGGCGGAACGCAGACAACACGCGACGTGGGAAATTGAGACGCCAGCATCCAGAGTCTCAATTTCCCACAGGTACGTTCATCGGAATCTGACCGGAACGTTTAACAAGAAACGCCCTACTTCAATTTGGCTGCGACCTTGGCTACTCCCGCCTTTGCACATTTTTCGTCAGCGTTCCCGGTTACCACGCCTAAATCCTTGCCGGGTGGCGGCTCTGCAGAGCCACTTACACCGACAGCGCCAATGACTTCATTGCCCGCTTTTATCGGCACTCCGCCGGGAAGCGCAACAGTGTCCTTTACTGTAAATGCCGGCGGCGGCAATGACGCCCAATACTTGGCCTGTTCGCCCGAAGTCCTCTGGTACGTGAAGGCCGTGTATGCTTTGCGCTGACTCAAATCAATCGTATGCGGACCCGTTTGGTCGTCGCGAATAAACACTTTCGGCAGCCCGCTGCCATCGACCACAGTTACGCTCACGTGAGAGCCATCGGCGCGGCATTGTTCGAGGGCTCCTTGCGCGATCGCCAATGCCATATCGGCAGGCAGAGCCTTCTGGTTGATGAGTTCCTGCGAAAGCACGCTTGATGAACTCGCGACAAAAACAGTTGCGACCGCCATTCCGGCCGCGGCCAGACGAGCTTTGACATTATTTTTCAAACGTTACCCCTTTTATTTTGCGGAAATATCAAACTAGTTTGGCAGCACGTCATATACGCGAACTGCGGCCGCTGTCGTCCCGTGATGGGGTATTGCCAGATAATATTTTTTCCATTCGGGGACGAGGATTGACGTTCTGGCTTTGAAAGCAGTTGGGACATGCGCGATTTGATCGTAATGGTCGGCATCCTTCTGCTGATAGATATCAACGAATCCTGAAGCGGAAATAAAGATTCGCTTGCTCGCCGAATCGTAGGCCATGTCATCGTTGTCGCCCACACAGGGAAGGCTGGTCACCACCTTACCGGAATCCGTGTCGAGAACAATGAGTTTTCCGGGAGTGCGCGTGGTGACAAACAGGCGATGGTCAGCTTCGTCGAATGACATCGCGATGAGGTGCTTGGCAACTTGCCCGGTCGGCCAGGTATTAATCACGGTCCGTTTTTCGCGATCGACGACAGCCACCGCATCTTTACCAGTCATATTGACAAACAATCGCGGACCTGACTTTTCCAGTGCCAGCGCCTCTACAGCGTCAGAATCAATCTTAATATCGCCAAGATTTTTGCCAGCGGTCGTATCAACCACGCTGACAAACGAGTACGTCATGTGGGCGTCTTTACCGCCGTTCACGACATACATGTATTTTGTCGAAGGATCGAAGGTCATGGAATCGGCATCGTCGCGCAACTTGATGCTTCCCGCCGGCTTGTAGGAATCGCTGTCGTAGATTTTGACTTCCGCCGCCCCGCCGTCCACGACGAAGAACTTTTTTAAGTCGCCCCGGTAAACCATGGAGTGCGGCGCCTTGACGTCGGAAATGGTATGAATTAATTTGCCCGCGCCAAGATCTATAACTTCGACGACAGAATTATCCTCTCCCATAATAAACAGCCGGTTCCCCTGAATATCCACGGCCATGTGATCGAAATCGCCCTCCTTGGTAATCCCTGAAATCGGAATGGTCTGCTTGAGCGCAAGCGGAGATTTATCCTGAGCCCAAAGGCCTCCAATCAAAACAAAAACCGTCGTAACAAAAATGGTCGCTTTCAATTTGTTCACGAGCAATCTCCTCCGACGTAGATTCGCTGAGACTCTATGGCGAGCTGCAGCCCCAGCGTGTATAGCACAAATTCATGAAAATGCTGTTACCAAACCAGCTTTAACGCAAACTGAATCTCTCGCCCGGGCGTTGACGTGGAAGTCAGCTGTCCTGCCACACCCGTCGGAGCCCCCGTCGAGTCAAAAATGTCCGTGTGGTCAGGTGTTACGGGCACAGCGAAGTTAGGGTGGTTGAGGATGTTGAAAAACTCCGCCCGGAACTGCGCATTGAAGCTTTCGGAGATCTTCTTAATGGGAATATTCTTAAATATGGAAAAATCCAAGTTCGACGTACCTGGTCCGATCAGGATGTTGCGGCCGGAGTTGCCTCGCAGGTTGAAGCACCACAGATAATTCGGATCTCCGGGATTCGTGCTGCCGAATGCTGGGTCACAGCCAAGTGGCGCTGGAATATTAAAGAAGGCAACGCTCGGAGCAGTTGGAATCGCAAAGCATTGTGTTTTGATGTAGTTGTTCGGATTTCCGGGATTGACCAGCGACTGGCATCCCGGCCCCGTCAGGCGATTAGGGAAATCCCAGGTGTCGCTGCTGTTTAGTCCCAGTGGATCACCGTCGGTTCCGAAAGTAGGAGTAAACGGAACGCCATCACTTACTTTGTAGATCCCGCCCAACTCCCAGCCACTTGCGATCCATCCTGCGGGGCCCGACCAGGACTTCGGAGAAGGAACCTGCCAGGTCAGAGTGACCACCAAAGTCCGGCCGATGTTGTAGTCGGAGAGGCCCCGGATCGATCTCAGATCGTACCAGGGAGGGGCGCCGATCGAATTCGCGAACTGGTCACCTTGACCGCCCGCTGAACCGACGTCAATGCTCTTGCCCCAGGTGAAAGAACTGTGAAAGGCGAGGCCGTGGCTCATGGCCCTTTGAACGCCCACCTCCAAGGCATGGTAGTAGGACTGACCGTTGTAGGTTATGCCGCTGATGTCGCCAAAGTTGGTATTTAAAACATTTCCGCTGCCCACCGGGTTCGGGAACAAGTACCCCGCGGAAGTCAGGACCGGGAGAACGATGTCCCGATCATTGTTTGCCAAGGGCAGGTGCACAGCATGCGAGCCCACATAACCGACCAGCACTGTCAGGTTCGGTACCAATTCCCGTTGCACGTTGAGGTTCCACTGCATGTTGTAGCTGCGATGGGGCTGCCGGTCATAGTAAGTCGCCCCCTGGGACGCCCCATTGAAAAGCCCCGCTGCTTGCGTAAAAAACGATCCGGGCAGATTGCTGGAGTTTTGGAGGAACCCCGTCGTTTCGAACGGTGCCACAGTTGTGGCGGGGTAGGCGACGCTGATCAGGGGCAACACGTCGAAAATCCCGAACCCTCCGCGCACTGCGGTCTTGCCGTTGCGAAAGGGATCCCACGCGAATCCCACACGTGGATCGAAATTGTGCAATGTGGAGTTTGGAAACAGGGGGCCACGTCCCGCGCAGCCCCCGGTGACAACGGTCTCACAGTGCGGCAGGGTGTCGGTAAAGAGGTTGAACAGGGTTGCGAGCTTGCCTTGGACTTCGGTAGGCACCGTTGTCATCTCCCACCGTAGCCCCAGGTTGAGCGTCAGGTTAGGACGAGCGCGCCAATCGTCTTGAACGTAAAGGCCAAACAGAGTTTGGCGAAGACCTACGGCCGGGTTAGCGGATTGAGCCGCTGTGAATTTATGAGGCTGATTGGTGAGAAAATCACTGAGCGTCTTGAAGGTAAACGTTCCGCTGGACTCGCTGAGTTGGTCCATATTCAGCTGCATCCGCTCTACGGCGGCCCCGAATTTGATGGTATGGGTTCCATGCGTCCAGAAGGCGTCATCGTATCCTTGAAATGAGTTCCAACGGAACAGCCCAGGGCCGTTCGCCCCTATGCCGCCCGTGAACTGGTTCACCCCTTGCACAACGACCTGCGCGGCGAATTGCCCGGGTACGGCGGCGAGCGAGGAATCCTTGGCCAGGGGGTTGATTGCAGTCAAGCCCACATTATTCCGTGCGGCATCCCGGCTAAACCCGAAGCGAGCGGAATTCGCCGCGGCGGAGCCGAAGACATGGGTCTCTTCCAGGATACCGATCTGACGATTAGTTCTCGAGCTCAACAGCACGTCATCGAGCTGATCGGGCGCGCTGTAGGGCGTGATGTCACCGAGGTAAGTGGCCGAGATACTGTCTTTATCCGAAAGTTTGTCATCAACGCGGACGGTCTCAAAGTTCTCGGTGACGGCGCGTCGAGCGGAGAATGTGTATGATCCGAGATTTGACCCGGTCGGAGTAATTGCGGCGCCGGGCCAGAAAGGCAGATATTTCACCACACTATCATCAACGCAAAAACCTGCTTGCCCAGGAGCGAGAAGATGATTAGTCGCCCCGTTTCCCTCTGGGGCGCACTGAGCCTGCGAAGCCAGCGGCGTATTAGGCGTCCCGCTGGTGGGACAGCCATTTGCATTGGTCCAACCCTGGAAGCCACAGCCGTGCTGGTCTTCGAGGTTACCGTTCGAATCAAGGAGGATTCCCAGCCGCGCGGCGTCTGATGGTACAAAAATCTTGGTGGGAATACCTTTTCTGTAGCGGAGCCCCTCATAGTCGCCAAACACAAACAATTTATCCTTTCGGATAGGACCGCCCGCGGAAACGCCGAATTGGTTTTGAATGAAGGACGCTTTCTTGATGCCGCCGGCGTTCTCAAAGAAGTTCGCTGCGTCCAGTTTGTCGTTTCGGAGAAACTCGTAAACGCTTCCATGAAATTGATTGGTCCCGGAACGCGTAATGGCATTCACCACTCCGCCTGCCGTCCGGCCGTAATCGGCTGAATAGTTGCTCGTCAAGACCGAAAACTCCTGGATCGCATCCACTCCCAAATCGCCGCCCAGAACGCTTCCTGGAGCTGCGTTGTCGTAGTCATTCGTGCTGATGCCATCGAGGCGGTAGTTGTTCTGCTGCGGGCGAGCGCCATCTATCGTGAGTTGATTTCCAAAACCTCGTTTGCCACGGTCAGGCCCCGCCGTGAAGTCCGGTTGGGTTTGGATGCTGTTGACGCCCGGCTGGAGGGTAGCCAGATCGGTCCAGCTTCTTCCGTTCAGAGGCAACTCTCGAACTGTGGTGGAACTGACTACAGCACTGATCGTCGAGGAAGCTAAATCCACGGTGGGAGCTTCTGTGTTGACCTCCACTGTTTGGCTCATCTGTCCAACCTGCAACGAGAAGTTCAATACTTGTTGCTCGCCGACAGTAAGATTGACGCTCATCTGAATCTTGGACGTAAATCCCTGGGCTACAGCTTTTACCTCGTAGATTCCCGGGAGCAAATTCGGCGCCGAATAAAATCCGGCTGCGGTGGTCGTGTTCGACCGTGTGATACCCGTGGCAACATTCTTGATCGAGATCGTGGCTTGCGGTACAACTCCACCAGACTGATCCGTAACCGTGCCGGAAAGCGTGGCGCCTGAGATCTGGGCATCGGCGCGACTCGCCAAAAGCATGCAGATGGCCAGGCACACTGGCACGAGAACCTTAATTTTCCCCGGAAATATTCTGACGGACATGGAGGCCTCCAGAAAAATACGTCACTACCCGCACAGCTGGGCTAACGTTTCAGGGCCTGTGAAAAACGAACTATGGGAAGTATCTAATATACCTTGGGAGGGCTTATATACTCGTCTTCTAACCTTGTCAATAATAATGACGATAGTCTCTTACTACGAGCTTGACAGGGCTAGAGACAGAATGCTATCAACCGCCACACTAATTGATCGCAGATTGGACGTTCCTCGGAGAGGGGGACAAAATGAAAAAGTCGTACGTTGTTTTTCTTGCTCTATTTTTTGTGGCGGTAAGCGCTCATGCGCAGGCGAATCCGCCGCTTAGACTCATACATACGACTTTACTGCCGGGATATGCAGGCGATTTCGAGCATTTTGCGCCTGATATCAAAGGTAACCGATTGTTTCTGATTGCCGAGGATCACAAGACGGTCGAAGTTCTTAACATCCAGACGGGGGAGCAGATCCATACAATTACGGGTTTTGGACAGCCGCACGACCTCGTGTACCTACCAGGCCCCAATTCCATCATCGTGACCGAGGGAGATGCAGAATCCGGAGCGGTCCAACTCGTGAGCGGCAGCACTTACAAGATCCTCGATAAAATCAAGCTACCGACCGATGTGGATGGCGGTGTGTACAATCCTGTCAACAAATACTATTACGTGGAGAGCGGAGGCCAGGGGCCGGACGCTAAGACGCACGTGCTTAGCATCATCGATACCAAAAATTTCAAACTCGTTGGGGAGATCACGCTGCCGGGCACCAAGTCGGAGGCCATGGCCATTGATAAAGCCGGAGCAAAGCTCTACATCAATCTTCGCGCCCCCGATGAAGTCGGTGTCGTAGACCTGAAGAGTCGCGAATTAATCGCCAGGTGGCCCATACCGGACGCCAAGAACGAGAACGCGCTGGTCCTCGATGAACCGAATCGCCGGCTGTTCACCGCCACGCACGCGCCAGCCAAGCTTTTTGTATTCGATATTGACACCGGCAAAGTCGTCGCCAGCCTGCCGTGCGCGGAGAACAGTGACGATATGGGCTTTGACCCGGTCCGCAACCGCATTTACATAACAGGTGATGGCAGCGCGAGTGTAATCGAACAACAGGACGCGGACCATTATGTAAGCATCGCGGAAGTGCCCACGGGCTACCGAGCCAAGACGTCCATTTTTGTGCCGGAGCTGAATCGGCTTTACATTGCCGTCTCCAGCAAAGGGAAGCGTGCAGGGGGAAAGCTGGTAGCTCCTGAGCCAGGATCCGAAGTGGAAGTCCGGATGTACCAGGCGCAACCTTAATTGAATGGCAGTCACCACTGGGCAACGCGCCCGTCGGCGCCACAAGAATAGTTGGAGTTGGACTTCGTGCCAGGGATTCGAGACGACTGAGATTAATTGCTCTGAAAATGATAGCTCTGCTGAAGCTCTATACCCGATGACGTACTACTTGGAAGGCTTCAACTCTTAATCAGATTGAAATCAAGCAGCGTTCTTGGCCGGTTGGGGAATGTGCCAAAACTCGGCATGCGGGGTGGGGAAGGCCACTGCTACCTCATGCGATTCAGCATCCCGGCCACGGATACTCACGATCTCGCAAACCTGCTGCCTCTCGGTCGCTTCATTGAAGAGCAGAAGTTTCTGCCCCTTTGACACCGGAACGGACAACTGCAGAAGTGCACCGTGCACGCTCACGTTGATCGTACGGGCGTTCTCGTAAAATGCAGCTCCCTCGAGAGTGTGGCCATATACACGCACAACTGCTTTGAACTCCCGCCGCGAACTGCGTCGCCTGTTGCGCTCCCGCGCCGCCACTCCGCTTCCCGGCACGTCCAAAATGTGGGAGATTGCAGTATTGTCGCGGCAGCAGCTATTCCCGGAAGTGTTGTTGCTCTGTGAGTTCTCGACCTGAGTGTTGTGCATGTCAATCTCCTCGCCGCTCGCCGCTTCAAGCTACACCAGGAATAGTGCAAGCTGTATGCCATATGGCCCGGGATCCTCATGACTTCAAAAGCCACCCTGTAATTAGTTGTGGAATAAGCACATACATGAAGCTAGGAGGGAATTGAGGCTTCGGGAACCTGCTAGGCCGGAACTTTCTTCGCCGCCCACTGTAGTCCTCGCGTACAGGAATCCGCCATATGGACAGTACCTCCTACTGACATTCTGGCGGATTTTCACCTCGAAACAGCCATCCGTACATGGGGCTATAGAGTCTGTGTGGGAACTTGTAGGTCGTGGCTTTGGCCACGACATAAACGCTGTAAAATCAGTGCGGCCTTAGCCGCTTAAGTTCCGGTTTTACAGTTCTCACACAGACTCCACAGCCGATCAGGTCGCCGATCAGGCATCCCTGGGGGTTTTTGGTGCCACGAGCTTTGACTCTTCCTGATCAGTGCCTTCGTCCTGTTTCTGATCTGGCGTGCCTTTCTTGAGAAGCTCATAAAGATACGTGCGGCTGATCCCTAGAATTTCTGCGGCGCGCACCTTGTTGCCGCCGACGTGTGCCAGGACGCGTTGCGCATGCAAGCGTGCGATCTGGTCCAGCGATAATTCCACTTCATTCTCTGTAGTTTCTGCAGGCCGCAGGTTCTGAATACGTTCAGGCAAGTCGCGGACATCGATTACGTCGGATTCGGTCATCATGCACGCGAGTCCAATCACATTTTCCAGCTCGCGAACGTTGCCTGGCCACGAATACCGTGCCAATAAAGTCTGAGCACGGCGCGTTAATCCAGCCAACGGTTTCTTATACTGCGCTGCAAAAATCTTCAGGAAGTGCCGCTGCAACATAGGCAGGTCTTCGCGCCGTTCCGCAAGCGATGGTACTTTCAATTCAATCATACAGAGCCGGAAATAGAGGTCTTCACGAAACTTGCCCTGGCGAATCATCTCGGGAAGGTCTCTGTTTGTGGCCGCGACGACGCGAACGTTTACTTTCCTAATCGCCGGCGAACCGACTCGCTGTAACTCCTGGTTCTGCAAGACGCGCAACAGTTTGGCCTGTAACGGCAAGGGCATCTCGCCGATTTCGTCCAGCATGGCTGTTCCGCCGTCGGCATACTCAAAAATTCCGACCTTATCCTGGTGCGCGCCTGTAAAGGCGCCCTTCACGTGGCCGAACAATTCGCTCTCCGCCAACGTCTCTGAAATCGAGGAGCAGTTCAAGGCGACAAAATTCCCTTTTTGCCCGGGGCTTAGGTTGTGCAAAGATCTCGCGACCAGTTCTTTGCCAACCCCCGTTGGCCCCGTAACCAGAACGCTGCGGAAATGTGGAGCGATGCGGCGAATTTGGGAGACCAGTTCAAGCATCAGAGGACTGCGGCCGATCATCCCATCGAATTCGAAATTCTCAAGGAGCTCATTCTCGAGCTTCAAACTGCGCTGGCGATGTTTCGAATCCTCCTTTATCTGGCCAATCCTTTCCCGAAGCTTGTCGGGAGAGAACGGTTTTGGAAAATAGTCGGCGGCGCCTTTTTGAATCGCCTCGACTGCTGATTCCGTCGAGTAATAGCCTGTCATCAGGATGACGTCGATGCCCGGATCGAATTCCAGAATTTTCTGCAGCATCTCCATCCCTTGTACGCCTGGCATAACGAGATCGAGAAGGACTATTTGCGGACGCACTCGATGAATAAGTTCCATGCCGCTCTGCGCATCGCCGGCGCCATGAATGTCGAGGCCCTCGTTGGCCAAAATAAAGCGGACGAACTTAATATTGGCGGGATCGTCGTCGACGACTACGAGAATCATAACTGGATGGCACCCTCACTAGGAAGTTGTCGTTCTTTTCTCATTACAAAATTCTCCTGTCCTCAAACGTTAATGGCAATTTCCTCCAGGCTCTTCATCAGCTCGTCTCTTGAAAAAGGCTTGCGGAGAATCGCCAGCTCAGCTTCGATGACCCCATGTTTAGCGATCACACCGTCGGAATAACCAGACATGTAGATAACTTTCATCTCCGGCCGCTTGGGAGACAATTCCTCGGCGAGGGCGCGACCGCTCATGCCGGGCATGATCACGTCCGTCAGCAACAAATCAATATGGGTTTCTTTGTGCTTGGCGATTTCGATGGCCTCGAACGCATCCTTTGCCTCGAGAACTGTAAAGCCCGCATCGAGAAGAGTCTTGCGAGTCAACTTGCGAAGGGCCTGTTCATCTTCGACCAGCAGAACAGTTCTATGTTCCCGAATATTTTTTTCCGACGGCTCGATCTCATCGATTTTCGCGGCAGGTTGCGATATGCGAGGAAGATAAATTTTGAAAGTTGTGCCTTTACCTAACTCACTTTCAACCGAAATATATCCGCCACTTTGCTTGACGACTCCGTAGACGGTCGCCAGCCCGAGTCCAGTGCCTTGCTCTTTGGTCGTAAAAAACGGTTCAAATATGTGCGATTGTAATTCGGCATCCATGCCACATCCAGTATCGCTCACTTTCAACATGACGTAGGGTCCGGGTGCAACGCAGGGATGGACCGTCGGAATTGTTTCGTCTAATTCAACGTCGGCGGTTTCAAATATAACTTTCCCGCCACGTGGCATGGCATCTCGCGCGTTAACCGCAAGGTTCAAAATCACGCGTTCGATCTGGCTTCGGTCCGCTTTCACCGTTCCGATATTCGGGGCGCGAATAATTTCCAGCAAGATGTCCTCACCAATCAACCGTTCCAACATCTTTCCCGCCTCATCCACAATCGTGTTCAGGTCAAGTGGCTGTGGTTCGAGAACTTGCTTCCGGCTGAAGGCCAGAAGTTGCTGTGTGAGTGAGGCCGCCCTCTTTCCCGCATGCTGAATCTCGTCAACCGCCTCCCTGTACGGATCTTCGACGGGAATGTGTTTCTGCAATTCCTCACAGTACCCAAGGATCACACCCAATAAATTGTTGAAGTCATGGGCTACTCCGCCCGACAACCTTCCGATGGCCTCGAGTTTCTGAGAAAGAAGGAGCTGCTTTTCCAGATCCTTGCGCTCTGTAATGTCTCGATTCACTATTACCAGCTTTTCGACTTCCCCAGTGCTGCTTCTGACTACGCTGGCGGTTGATTCGAGCGTCATCCAGCGTCCGTCCTTGTGCCGGATGCGATATTCGACGCTGCGACCG
>Ga0070735_10000724_pt1 | contig 34140 bp, 26 predicted proteins | sample Coa_R1_FD_66443 | JGI IMG/M metagenome (GOLD analysis project Ga0070735, IMG submission 66443) | Surface soil microbial communities from Centralia Pennsylvania, which are recovering from an underground coalmine fire - Coalmine... | ecosystem: Environmental > Terrestrial > Soil > Unclassified ...
GATCCAGAGCGTCGCCCACAACCCGCGGGCCAGCAGGATGGCAACGTTGATCTGAAAGCCGCCCGCCTGGAGCGCCTTCTGGAACCGGCCGGAGGCGGCACGCGAAATCACATAGGTGAAGGCGGCAACCGCCACCGCCCAGCCGAGCGCCGGCAGGGCGGCTGCTAGAAAGTCGACGATGGGATGCAAGCTGCCGAGCGGCCGCTGCGCTGCCACGAGCATCGTCGACACCGCTACGCCGGGCCCGCGCCCCGCGCCGGCGCGCCGTGCCCGAGCGGGAAGGGCGGCGCCGATGGGTCTCGGCTGAAGCTACGATGTCTATCCATTCACGTCAATAGTAGCGACCCTCGCTGCCCGCGCATTGCCGGCGACCCGCCGCCCCCGGTCAACGCTCACTCCGCCCAGACCTTCCGCCACGACTGCTACGTCCACGCGGCCTTGCGTGTACGGTGGCGGAACGAGCGGTAGCGATGCGACCAGCACGGTTCGGTCTCGCGCCCAGCGATGGAGCGGCAGCCAGTCCAGGGTGGGGCTGTCCCGGTCGACGTGCCAGCCGCTCGACCATGCGGGATGGCGGCCTCCGTACACCGGGCTCAGGGCGAACTCCACACGGGCCGAGGTCGAGAGAGGACTCCCGACCCGCCAGTACGTTTCCACCTCGATCGCCGGTCGCGAGCGATTGACGAAGCCGTAAGAGGGATGGACGCGAATGCCCAGCAACCGCAGTTGTGCCCACCCGGCATGGAGTGGCGCGTAACTGGGATTCGCCGGCACGGCGAAGTTGAAAAAGGAGGCCGGCAGACGTCCGTTCCGCGCGCCCCGCCGCAGAATCAGGATGCCGTCGCTTGCCGCCGCGACGCCGTAGCCGTTCGCGAGGAGCCGCAGCGCCAGGCTATGGAGCGTGTGAGGCTCGACCGGTTCCGAGGGAATCGACGCGTCAAGCGCGACGTACTGCGCCGGCGGCCCGTTCGTCGGGTGCGTCACCGGCAGCGTGTAGATCCAGCGGCGATCAGAGAGATGGGGCTGGATCTCGTCTGCCGCGGCCGCGACCGCCGCCTGCGGGATAAGCCCGAGCAGGCGCCGCTCCAGCGCCTGGTGCCGTCCGGCCGAGGGGATCGCGTAGCCCCGGGCCAGCGGGCTGAACCCGAACTGCCACGAATCGAAGAGCGACGCGACGAGCACGATGGCGGCCAGCGCCGGGGCCAGCATGCGAGGCGGACCGCCCCTGCCAGCCGTCCGGGCGCAGGCGGCAACGCCGATCGCCGCGGCGGCGACGATGAACGGAATGAGCTCCGTTGAATACTGGTAGAAGCCGCTGTACATGCGGGGGTCGGCGCTCAACTCGTTGATAGCCAGGCTGGGCAGCGCCAGGAGCAGGACCGGGAGCCCCACCAGCGGCACGTACCCAAGGGGATGGAGCAGGTAGGTGAGGTAGTCCAAGCGCGGAGTCGAGGTGAGGGTCCGGGCCACGAGGCCGGGGTGCCGTAACGGCGACAGGATCACTCCGAGCATCCCGTGCCCAAGATAGGCGTACCGCGCCAGATACGGTGACCGGCCGGAAGGGTTCGCCGCCGGGATGATCCAGAGCGTGCAGACCAGGAACCAGCCAAGTCCGCACGCGACGGCCATGAAGCCGGCGTACCAGCGGCGGCGGATCAATAGGTACAGCCCCATCATCGCGACGAGCAGACCGACTTCCTCCTTCGTGGCGGCCGCCAGCGCCGCAGACACCGCGAATGGAAACGTCGCCCCCCGGAAGAGGAATAGGAGCGCCAGCATGAGAAACGTTGCGCTCAGCGTCACAGCGTGAAAATCGTCCAGGACGGCGTTCTGCAGGCTTGGATGGAGCAGGAATGCCGCGGGGAACACCAGCGAGAGCCATGGCCGGCCCATCATGCTTCGAGCCAGGAGGTAAGCGGGAAGGGCTCCCAGAGCAACTACTACGGCCTGCAGCACGAGCAAGGTCTCCGGGCCACCGTGCAGCAGGTAGAGCGCGGCGATCGGAAGCAGCAACGGTTCGACGTGGATGGCGAGCCGGGATGTCAGCACGCGGCCGCCGGCTGGCATGTCGGTGAACCAGAACAGTCGGCCGTGCAGCGTGTTCCAGACCGCCTGGTCCATATGACCCAGGTCGTACGCGTGGGACTGAAACGCCAGGTGGCGAGCGACGCTGAGCCAGGAGTACAGCACGGCATCACCGGCGATCAGCACGGCGAGGATGATCCACGGCAGCCAGCGGAGCCACTGTCGCTCGCCCGGAACGTCGCCGGCGGCGTCGACCCAGAAGGGAGCGCCGGCCGTGGTCACGGCCGGTCGGGACGCGGCACCGTCTCGCGCGCCGGCGAGGCGGCGGGCAGCAGCAAGGCCCCGGCGATTCCCGGTAGCGCGGTGTTCATGAAGAACATGAGAAATGCGGCGAGGGCGGCATGAGCCGGCGGGACGCCGTAGTGCCGGAGCAGAAGCACCGCCGCTCCTTCGCGCACTCCGAGCCCCGCCACGGTCACCGGCAGCACGTTGGTGAGAATCACCAGCGGGAAAGTCAGGAAGACCACGTCGGCCGCCGGGGCCTTCCAGGAGGACAGCACGACTGCGAATTGCACCAGGACCACCGCGAAGGAGGCCGCGGTCAGCCCCAGGAAGATCGTCGTCGACCGCCTGTTGAGCGATTCCAGCGCACCGAGCGCCCGGGCAATCTGATCCGCCAGCGGCAGCCGCCGTGCCGCTCCCTGCAGGACACGCGCCGGCAGCTGCGGCCGGTAAACAAATACGAGCCCCAGAGCCGTCGCGGCAGCCAGTACAACACCCAGTGCCGGGCTCACCAGCACCCAGGCGCCGGCCACCGATAGCAGAGCCAGCACCAGCACGTCGAACCCTTTGTCGATCAGCACCAGCGCTCCGATCTTGATCTTGCGCGGGTCGCGGACGTACGCCGCCCGCACCACCTCGCCGAGTCGAGCCGGCGTGACCAGCGCCAGTCCCATCCCGCCTACCAGAGAGAACAGAGCCTCGCCGAACCCCGCCTGAATCCCTGCCGCTTCCAGCATCAGGCGCCAGCGCAACGCCTTGAGATACAGAAATGGGACCGTCAGGGCGAGCCCGAGGGCCAGCGCGCCGGGCGAGACCGACGACAGCGCACCGGCGATCTGTTGCGGCCGGACCTTCAACAACACCAGCGCGAGCAGGCCGAGAGTTAGCCCGTACCGCACCCAGCGATTCGCATACACTCCCCGGAGCGCTTTCACAGCCAAGGATAGCGTCTGCCGCCGGAGCTCCAATGTCAGTTCGGCAGGCGACGCAAAACAGTTGCCGAAATCTACCGATCGTCGTATACTTTGGTACCACTGCCTCGGCCGCTTTTCGAGGCGCTCTTCTCTCCAAGGAAACCTGAATCGTGTCGGTTGCTACCGTTCCGCACGAGCTCCCCGGGGACGTCTCCCCGTCGGTCGAGCTCCTCATGTCCGAGGCGGGCTCGTACCTGCCGCCGCAGGCGGTACAGCTGCTAGAGCGCGCCTACGAAGTGGCCGAGACCGCACACGCTGGCCAGTTCCGCAAGTCAGGCGAGCCGTACGTGGTCCACGCCGTCGCCACCGCCTACTATCTGGCGAAGCTGCACCTCGACGTGACGTGCATCGTCGCCGGCCTGCTCCACGACACGATCGAGGACACCGAGCTGACCTTCGACGACCTGGAACGCGAATTCGGCCACGCAGTAGCGCGGATCGTCGAGGGCGTATCCAAGTTCGGGGAGATCGGACACCGCCACCGCCTGTGGGCCACCGATCGAACGGAGAGCGAGATCAAGCGGGACCGGAGCGACCTCGCCAAGCAGCAGGCTGAGAACGTCCGCAAGATGTTCCTGGCGATGGCCGAGGACCCCCGAGTCGTCATCGTGAAGCTCGCCGACCGGCTCCACAACATGCGCACGCTCGAGTATCAGCCGCCACACAAGCAGCGGCGCATCGCACTCGACACGCGGGAAATCTACGCGCCGCTGGCCGGCCGACTGGGCATCGCGCAGATCAAGACACCATTAGAGGACTTCGCCTTCAAGTATCTGGAGCCCGACGCCTATCGCTGGCTGGTCGCCCAGCTGGCCGAGGAGCGAGCCTCCCGCCAGAGCTACATCGAGCAGATGGGCGACAGTCTCCGCGCCACCCTGGCTCAGCACGGGATCGAGGCGGAGGTTACCGGCCGGGCCAAGCACCTCTGGAGCATTTACAAGAAGCTGCGACGCCCCGAGATCAACATGGATCTCACTCGGATCTACGATCTTTTCGCTTTGCGCGTGGTCGTCGACGAGGTTGCCGAGTGCTATCAGGCTCTCGGGCTCGTTCATGCCCTCTGGCAGCCGATCCCGGGCCGGTTCAAGGACTACATCGCCACGCCGAAGAACAACGGCTACCGCTCGCTCCATACGACTGTGTTCGCCGACACCGGACGCGCTACCGAGATTCAGATTCGTACTCATGCAATGCACGAGGTCGCGGAGTTCGGCGTCGCCACCCACTGGTACTACAAGGAGAAGGGCAAGTCGGCCAGCCTGCCACAGCCGCTCGCCGACTGGATCAGCGCGCTGACCGAGTGGCAGAACGAGCTCAATCCGGATGCAGCGGAGTTCGTCGACACCCTCAAGACCGACATGTTCAGCGGCCAGGTGTTCGTGTTCACGCCGCGCGGCGACATCGTCGACCTGCCGGTCGGTTCCACGCCGATTGACTTTGCCTACCGCATCCACACCGAGCTCGGCCACCGGACGATCGGCGCCAAGGTCAACGGCCAGATGGTGCCCCTCGATACGCCGCTTCAGACCAACGATCGGGTTGAAGTTCTTGCCACCAAGACGGCGCACGGTCCCGGCCGCGACTGGCTGCAGTTCGCGGCCACCCAGAACGCCCGCCAGAAGATACGCCAGTGGTTCAAGCGCCAGAAGCGCGAGGACAATATTGCCCGCGGACGCGAGCTGCTCGACGCGGAGCTCCGCAAGCTGGCGCAGGCGACTCTCAACGAGATTCGCCCCGAGGTGCTGCAAGACGCGGCCACCCACTTCGCCTTGCGCGGACCGGACGATATGTACGCGCTGCTCGGCCACGGGGACCTGAGCGTTCACCAGGTAGTGAACCGGCTCGGCCTTCTGCCGCACCGTGAGGAAGAGCTCCCGCTGGAGGCGCCCCCGGCGCCGGCCCCGCCCGGCGAGGTCAGGGTTCTTGGTGTAGGCGACCTCCTGACGCGCCTCGCCACCGACTGCCAGCCCGCGCCCGGCGACGAGATTGTCGGCTACATCACCCGCAATCGCGGCGTGACGGTGCACCGCACCGACTGTCCCCGCATCCGGGCGGAAAAGGAGCGCGAGCGGCTGGTGCATGTCGACTGGGGACTGCGCGACGAGCGGCAGCTGTACACCGTGTCAATCATGATCGACGCCTGGGACCGGGCCGGGCTGCTGCGGGACATCACCATCGCCGTCGCCGACGAGCGCGTCAACATGACGTCCGCGGCCGCGACCACCAGCGCCGACGGTCGCGCCTCGATCACCGCGACCCTGCGCATCGGCGGCATCGACGAGCTGTCGCGCGTGTTCGCACGCATCGAGCGCGTGCGAGGCGTGCTCGAGGTGCGGCGCCTGGGCCGAGCCCGAGCTGGAAGCGCCCCGGCGTGATGCCGCGGTTCGACGCTGCCGGCCGACGCGCGGTGCTACCATTTGCCCAGTTCTGAGTAGGAGGGCGCGGGTGCAGACCGACAGCCTGGCGGACCCAGTCGCCGCATACGACGCGCGTCCCTGGTTGAAGCAGTATCCCCCCGACGTCCTACCGTCACTCGACTATCCCGCCCAGACGATCTGGGAGCTGCTCGAGGTCACCACGCGGGGCTACGGTCAGCGCGCCGCCTTCATCTTCCAGAACCACGCCATGTCGTTCGAGCGATTGCGCCGCGACTCGGCGCGCATGGCCGGCGCACTCCGGCAAGCCGGCGTCGGCAAGGGTGACGTCGTTCTTGTGCTCCTTCCCAATACCCCGCATTTTCCCGTCAGCTACTACGGCACCGTGCGGCTGGGAGCAGCGCTCGCGTCGGCGCCCCCGAACTCGGTAGAGCGTGAGATAGAGAACATCATCAAGGATTCAGGGGCGCGGGTGATCGTGACCCTTGACCTGCTCTACGACAAAGTCGCCGGCGCCTGGGAGCGCAACGGGGTGGAGCGCGTGGTCGTCGGATCGGTTGCCGACTTCATGCCGCCCTGGATTCGGGCTGCCGGTACCGTCACCAAGAAGATCCCGCGACCCGCCACGCCGGTTCCCTATGGACTCCGCGTGATTCGCATGCGGGCCTTTCTGCGCAGCGGGGACGGCGTCGACAGCACGGCCGCGGTCAGCCCCGACGACATTGCCCTCCTGCAGTACACCGGCGGCACGACCGGACTGCCCAAAGCCGCCATGCTGACGCATCGTAGCCTGCTCGCCAACGCCCGCCAGATGAAGGGGTGGTTCCCTCACCTGCGGGACGGGAAGGAGACAATCCTGGCGGTTCTCCCCTTCTTCCATGTCTACGGGGTCACACTGGCAATGAACGCCGGTCTGCTGCTGGCAGCGACGACCATTCTCATTCCGCGCCCAATCATTTCCGACATCCTAGAGACCATCGCCAGGTACCGGCCGACCATCTTTCCCGGGGTGCCGACGCTCTTTGTCGCGGTTGTCCACGACTCCCGCACGCGCAACTTTGACCTGTCCTCGATCGACGTCTGTGTCAGCGGCGGCGCGCCCCTCCCAACGGAGCTGAAGCGAGAGTTCGAGCGCATCACCGGTGGACATCTCTACGAGGGATACGGGCTGTCCGAGGCGTCGCCCTTGACTCACGCCCACCCATACAACGAGACCGCTCCGGTAGGGAGCATGGGCCTTCCGGTTTCCGATACGGCTGCGCGCATCCTCGACGACGAAGGCCGGTGCGCGCCGGTGGGCTCGACCGGCGAGCTGGTGGTTCGCGGACCGCAGGTCATGGCCGGTTACTGGCGGCGCCCCGAGGAGACGGCCGAGGTCCTGAACGATGGCTGGCTGCGAACCGGCGACATTGCTCGCATGGACGAAGACGGCTGGTTCTACCTGGTCGACCGCAAGAAAGACCTGATCATCACCGGAGGCGAGAATATCTACCCTCGCGAGGTGGAAGAGGTGCTGTTCGAGCATCCTGCGGTGAAGGAGGCTGCGGTCGTGGGCGTTTCTCACCCCTTCGGCGGAGAGATCGCGAAGGCTTTTGTGGTACTGAAACCCGGTATGTCCGCCACGAAAAAGGACATCACGCAGTTTGCCGCGGAGCGCCTCGCCAAGCATAAGGTCCCGCGGGCTGTCGAATTTCGCGACGAGCTTCCTAAATCGCCGGCCCAGAAGGTGCTGCGGCGCGTCCTGGCGGACGAGGAGCGCGAGCGGCAGGCAAAGCGAAGGCCGCAGCGGTCCTGAGCCATCGGCTCATGTCTCCTCGATCGAACTCTCTGCCTGCGTCGCGTCGGGCTCGTCCGACTCGAGCGGCAGGTCATCCGACAGAGGCAGATTGCGCGCGGCGGACAGCCGGCGGGTAGCAGCCGAGGCCGCCGAGTAGCCGAAACCGCGTCGCTGTAGGAATCCCACCATGCGGCGGAAGAACTCCCGCTCCCCCACGCGGCCGTATGAGCGAAGACGCTGCGACCCGGCTCGAAACGCCAGCTCCTCCTCATCGCCAATATCCTGCAGCGCGTCCTCCACGACCTCGGATTCCACGCCTTTGAGTCGGAGCTCGCCACGAAGCGCATGCGAGCCGCGCGGTCGGAACGCCTGACGGTTCTCGACCCAGAAACGAGCAAACTCCCGGTCGTCCAGGAGTCCCAGTTGCTCCAGCCGTTCGAACACGCGCGCCGCCAGGTCGGGAGCGATCTTCTTGCGGCGGAAGTAGTCTTCGAGCTCGCGCCGGCTACGCGGTCGGTACGAGAGGAAGTTCAGGGCCGCGCCATAGGCTCGCTCGACGAGATCGTCGCCCTTGAGCCGCTCGATGTCTTCGGGGCTGAGCTCATCACCTTCCCGGAGGCCGGCCGATACAACCAGCAGGCGGGACGCGCCGAAACCAAACTTTCCATCCAGAAACACATTGATGCGTTCCGGATCATGCTGTTGTTGTTCCAGAGCAGTGATAACCGTCATCTCATTCCGTGCAAATTGTGCCGTCAATTATGTAAGATCAGTGCTATACTCTGTCGTTAGCGACAGGGCGGATCGCAGCCCGGAGCCGCCGTGCAAGACCTTATCTCCCAGATTCTCTCTTCATTTTCCCGCTTCAACGCCTCCAGCGCGCTCGATATCCTTATCGTCGCCCTGCTCTTCTACGGCGTGCTCATGCTGGTCCGCGGCACGCGAGCCGACCAGGTGCTGCGTGGCGTCATCGTCCTCTTCATCTTCTTCGCCATCGTCGCCGCGCTCTTTCATCTGACGGTCGTCGATTGGCTGCTCCGCAACTCCCCAGTCGTCCTGCTGGTCGCCATCCCGATCATCTTCCAGCCCGAGCTGCGCCGCGCGCTGGAGCAGGTCGGACGAACCAGCGCCATTATCAACCACCCGCTCGCAACGCTCTCGACGCCGCTTCAGTCCACCACCTGCGACGAAGTAGTCGACGCGGTGCAACGGCTCGCCGAACGCCACTATGGGGCGCTGCTGGTCCTGGAAGGCGCGACCGGTCTCGACGACTTCGTGCGCAGCGGTGTGCGCGTCGACGGCGAAGTCACGAGCGATCTGCTGGTGACGATATTCTTCGTGCACTCGCCGCTTCACGACGGCGCCGTGATCGTGCGGGGCGACCGTGTCCTGGCAGCCGGTTGCGTCCTGCCCCTGTCGGAGAGTCCGGCCGCCCTGGGCCGCGGGACGCGGCATCGTGCCGCTCTGGGGATCTCCGAGCAAACCGACGCGTCGTGCATCATCGTCTCCGAGGAAACCGGCCAGATCTCGCTGGCTCGCGGGTCGCATCTCACTTCGGATGTGTCGATCGTCTGGCTGTCTCGCTACCTGCAGGCATTCTTCAACACGCGGCAGCAGTCGGCTGAAGAGCAGCTCGTGGCGGCGGGCAGCTAGACCATGGCGGAACGTGCGCGTGGCGACGTATCAAGGTCCGCTTATCCGCGATCCCGCACCTTCGGAAACGCCGCACTTGGAGCGCAGCGGCAGTTCTCGTGGCTCTGGAGCCGCGAGTCGCTCCTCCGGCTGGCACTGTCCCTCGTGCTGGCGGTTGCCCTGTGGCTCTACATTACCGAGAAGGAGAACCCGGCGGTGCTCGACTACGGTCAGGCGCTGCCGATCACGGTGCAGAACCTGAGCCGGGCATTCACGCTGACAAACAGCCCCGGCACGGTGAGCCTGCGCATCCGCGTCGATAATCCGAACGTGCTGGTCACGCCGTCGAACTTCCGCGTCTATGTGAATTTGATCGGGAAGGGGCCCGGCGTGTATCGGGCGGTTCCGGTGCAGGTTGAGACCACGACGTCTGGGATCCACGTCGTCCAGGTGACTCCCAGCACGGTCGACATCGCCATTGAGAAGGAGGTTACCGCGAACATTCCCGTCCACGTGGGACTCGAGCATACCGTTCCGGTCGGGTACACGCTGCTTCCTCCGCAGCTCAATCCGACCACCCTCCAGATCAGCGGTCCGGCGTCGATAGTGTCGCAGGTGACACGGGCCTCGGTGGGCCTCGACCTGCGCAACATTCGGTCCACCATCCAGATCTCGGAGAAACCGCTGCTGGTGGACAATCAGGGCCTCTCGGTTGCCGGCTCGTCCACGTTGATTGTTTCGCCTCCGATCGTCACGATCACCGCGCCGATACGCGCCCTGCAAAGCTACAAGACGATGCCGCTACTCGTGCCGCTGCGCGGCCAGCCGAAGCCCGGCTACGGCATTGGCGCCGAGTCGGTCCAGCCCGCCGAAATCACCGCGCAGGGGTCGCCGACCCGCTTGACCAAGGTTTCCACCGTCAGTACGTATCCGATTTCCCTCTCGCACCGCGGCGCCGGAACGTTCAAGCAGCGAGTCGGAATCCAGCTGCCGAAGGGAGTCACTTCCAGCACGCGCTCCGCAATTGTCACAGTGCAGTTGATTCCGGTGGCCTCGAGTAGCTCGATTCAGGTCGGAGTCGCGCCCGAGTTCGTTCAGCGCGGGCTGACCGCACGGGTCGGGCCGGCCTCGGTATTCGTGACCGTGGTGGGCCCGGCCTCGAAACTGGCGAGTGCCGGCGGTAGCATGCGGGCCGTCCTGAATCTGGCCGGCTATGGAGTCGGCACGTTCCAGCTCGCTCCGACTATTGAGGCACCGAGAGGTCTCACGGTAGGAGAGGTGAACCCGCCGTTGGTAACGGTCACTATCCAGTCGCAGGTTCCGTAGGCGGCTCAGCCGGCCAGCGCTTCTCTCGCTACCTCGAGCACCTGCCGCAGAAACTGGCCGGTGTACGAGGCCGGGTTGGCGGCGATGGCTTCCGGCGTGCCCTGTGCCACAATCGCGCCGCCGGCGTCTCCCCCTTCCGGACCCAGGTCCACGATCCAGTCGGCGGTCTTGATGACGTCCAGATTGTGCTCGATGACGACCACTGTGTTCCCCGCATCGACCAGGCGATTCAAGACCAGAAGCAGTTTCTCCACATCCGCGAAGTGCAGGCCGGTAGTCGGCTCGTCGAGGATGTACAGCGTCTTGCCGGTCGCCCGCTTGCTGAGCTCGGTGGCCAGCTTGATCCGCTGTGCCTCACCGCCGGACAGCGTGGTGGACGGCTGACCGACGCGAATGTAGCCCAGACCGACGTCTCGCAGGGTACGAAGCTTGTTCGCGATCGAGGGCATGTTTTCGAATAGCTGGAGGGCTTCTTCAACCGTCATATCGAGCACATCGCTGATGCTCTTGCCTTTGAACTTGATCTCCAGCGCCTCGCGGTTGTACCGCTTCCCCTTGCACACTTCGCACGGCACGTACACGTCGGGAAGGAAGTGCATCTCGATCTGGATGATGCCTTCACCGCGGCAAGCCTCGCAGCGGCCACCCTTGACGTTGAACGAGAAGCGACCGGCCTTGTACCCGCGGATGCGGGCTTCCGGCATCTGAGCGAACAGCTCCCGGATCGGCGTGAACGCGCCCGTGTAGGTGGCGGGATTCGAGCGCGGTGTTCGTCCGATCGGCGACTGGTCGATATCGATTACCTTGTCAAGATTGTGCGCCCCTTCCAGCCCGCCGAAGGCGCCGGGCCGCTCCCGGTGCCGCTGCAGCTCCTGAGCGACCGCCTTGTACAGAATCTCGTTGACGAGCGTGCTCTTTCCGGAGCCGGAAACACCGGTCACACCGACAAATGCGCCCAGTGGGAAGGCAACGTCGATGTTCTTGAGGTTGTTCTCCCTGGCACCCCGCACTACAAGCGCCTGGCCGTTTCCCGGCCGCCGGCGCGGTGGCGTACGAATCTGTCGCTTTCCGCTCAGATACTGCCCGGTGATCGATTCCGGAGCCCGGATGATATCCTCCAGCTCGCCCTCCGCGACCACGTAGCCGCCGTGCTCGCCGGCTCCCGGCCCGATGTCGACCAGGTGATCGGCCGCCCGCATGGTTTCCTCGTCGTGCTCGACCACGATCAACGTGTTGCCGAGGTCTCGCAGGTGCTCGAGCGTCCGAATGAGACGGGCGTTGTCTCGCTGGTGCAGTCCGATGCTCGGCTCGTCCAGGATGTAGAGCACGCCCATCAGACCGGATCCGATCTGCGTCGCCAGCCGGATGCGCTGTGCCTCGCCTCCCGCCAACGTCGCGGCGGTCCGATCCAGGGTGAGGTAGTCGAGACCGACGTCCAGCAAAAACCGGAGTCGGGCACGGATTTCCTTGACCACCTGACGCGCGATCAGCCGCTCTCGGTCGGTCAGCTCGCACTCGCCCTTGGCCACCGGCGCTTCCCCGAATAACATGGCGAAGTAACGGCCGGCGTCGCGGATCGACATGGTGGTGACCGCGACTATGGAGCGGCCGCCGACCGTCACGGCCAGAGCCTCGGGCCGCAGCCGGGCCCCCCGGCAGGCGTCACAGGGCACCGCCGTCATGTACTGTTCGATTTCGCCCCGCATCCAATCGCTCTCGGTGTCGTGGTACCGCCGCTCGAGGTTCGGCAGCACGCCCTCGAAGTGAACGTGCATCGCACGACGCCCGTGACGCTTGAGCGTTATCACGTCGTCTCCGCTGCCGTGCAGAATCTTTTCGATATGCTCGGGAGCGAGCCGGTCAACCGGTGTGTCGACGCTGAAGCCGTAGCGGTCGGCCACCCCGGCCAGCAGCGAAAAGTAGTAGGGGCTCGACGTGCCCGAGCGGGCCCACGGCTGAACCGCGCCTTCCGCCAGCGAGAGACGGCGGTTGGGAATGACCAGGTCTGGATCGAGCACCTTCCTGATACCGAGCCCCGTGCACTCGGGGCAGGCGCCGTGCGGGCTGTTGAAGGAGAAGGTTCTCGGCGCAATCTCCGGAATCGAAATGCCGCAGTAAACACAGGCGAAGTGCTCAGAAAACAGGCGCGGCTCCGCTTCCATCTCCTGGATCAGAACGATGCCCTCGCCGAGACGCAGAGCCGATTCGATCGAATCTGTGATGCGTGAGATGTCGGCCTGTCGCGCTTCGGCGTTGTGTTCGGGCAGCACGATCCGGTCGACGACGATCTCGATGTCATGCTGCTTGTACTTGTCGAGCGAGATATCCTCGGCAAGGTCTCGCACCTCGCCGTCAACCCGGATCCGCACGTAGCCCGCCCGGCGGGCGTCCTCGAAGACATGGCGGTACTCGCCCTTCCGTCCCCTCACGACGGGTCCCAGAATCATGATGCGCGTCCCGGCGGGCATCGCCATCACGTCGTCGACGATCTGTTCGACTGTCTGGCGCGAGATCTCGCGGCCGCAGTTCGGACAGTGCGGATGGCCCGCCCGGGCATACAGGAGACGCAGATAGTCGTAGATCTCCGTCACCGTACCCACCGTGGAGCGCGGATTGTGGCTCGCGCTTTTCTGGTCGATGCTGATCGCCGGAGACAGCCCGTCGATATGATCGACATCCGGCTTATCCATCTGACCGAGAAACTGTCGGGCGTACGCGGAGAGCGACTCGACGTAGCGGCGCTGTCCCTCGGCGAAAATCGTATCGAACGCCAGGCTCGACTTACCGGAGCCGGAGATGCCGGTGAAGACGACGAGCTTCCCACGAGGAATCGTGAGATCGACGTTCTTCAGATTGTGTTCGCGGGCGCCGCGAACGACGATATGGTCGGTTGCAGTCATGCCTGGCAGAGAGGGAGGATGAGTGTTCGGAGCGGAGAAAGTAGAGTCTATTATAACATCTGTTCCAGAATCGCCCGCCACCCCGACCTAACGCGGCATGGAGCTGACGGGCACCCGCTCGACACGCCAGAACGGCATATGGCAGTGCTGGCACTCGTAGGTCGTCACGAGAACCAGCTCGTCGCCCTCCCACCGTGGCGTCCCCTCGTCTACCGGCTGCGTCCATCTCGATTCGCAGTACATGCAGACCGGCGCCGCCAGAGGCTCGGGCTTTTGACGCCAGGCGCGGATGTCGTCGCGGAACACGTAGAACAGCAGGGGGCCGATGATGAAGAACTTGACGACGACCAGTATCAGGACGATGACGATGATGTCGGACACAGACGGCTTCCCGGTTCGCGGCGGGGCGGGGTGCTCACCCTCACTTCCACCCTACACCGCTGAGGAGGTGCGGACAAGTGAAAGTGCGCCCGCGCCGAACCAGCCGGCGCGGCCGTTCCACATCGGAGCCGCAGCCCCTCATGTACGATAAAATGACATAAGGGCGCGCTCGGCGCGCCCCGCGTGCTGTAAAGGAGGTCACATGGGCTGCAATGCCCCTTGCGCCGGCATCCAGGCGCTCGATCAGGAAGCATTCACTTCCCTCGCGCGCGAGTGGAACGAACTCCTGCAGCGTGCCCACGACAATCGAATCTTCTACACTCCGCTGTGGTATCGCGTGTGGTGGCACCACTTCGGGGCGGGTACGGCACGGGTGTATGTCGCGCGCGATGACGACGGACGGCTGCAGGGGGTGTTGCCGCTTCAGGTGCACGAGTCTGCGCAGGGAACCGTCGTGTCGATTGTCGGAGATTACAACGTATCGGACTACATGGACGCCGTCTCCGAGAAGGGCGATGCCGAATCCGTGCTGGTGCGGCTCTGGGGTGAGGCGATCGCGGATCTCCGTCCGGATCGAATCGAGCTGCGCCACATCCCCTCCACGTCGCCCACCATCCCAGCTCTCCAGCGGATTCCCGGCTCGACGGGGCCTGAGACGGACGAGGTGTGCCCGGTCGCGATCCTGTGCAGCAGCTGGGAAGGATACCTCCAGATGCTTACCAAGAAGCAGCGCCACGAGGTTCGCCGCAAGCTGAGGCGAGCCCAGGAAGGAGCGGACTGGAGCTGGCGCACCGTCGCCACCCGCGACGATCTGGAGCGCGACCTCGACGCTTTCTTCCGTTTGCACGAAGCAAGCACGCATGACAAGGCGAGATTCATGACGCCTCCCATGCGCGCCTTCTTCCGGGCACTGGCGGCCGAGCTGCTGGATGCCTCGATCCTCCGGCTCTCCATCTACCGGCGCGACGGAGTCGACGTGGCGGCGACGATGTCGTTCCTGTACCGTGATCGCTGGCTGCTTTACAATTCGGGCTACGATCCGGCGTTCGCGGCGCACAGTCCCGGCATCGCCGCTGTGGCGCACGCCATGCAGGACGCAATCGAGGAGAAAGCTGTAGCTTTCGACTTCCTGTCCGGCGATGAGCTGTACAAGTATCAGCTCGGCGCGACCAACACGCACACCTGCCGCGTCTCCTTTTCGCCGTCGTTGTAGTGCTGGCGGGTAGAAGGATCTCTCCGTACCGGTAGCTAGCTCGGGTCGAACGATCCGTGTCGATTTCCATGCGTCGGCGCTTCTGCCGCGCCGGATCAGCTCGTCGGGAGCGCTCGGTAGGACACTGGCGCGCCTGTCATTCGACAGTGTACGCTTTGTCGTCAGACAGTCCATAGGGGCCGGACCCGCACGGGGCCGGCTCTCTTGATGTTAGAGCGCAGTTTTGGCTGGAATCGGGGGAACGGACGATGGGACGTCAGAGCAGGCAGGCACGTCGCGCGCAGGAGCGCCGCGAGCAGCAGCGGCGGCAGCACCACAAGCAGAGTCAGCTGGGTAAAGAGTTCATCGCGGGCATAGCGCTGGTCGTGGCGGTGCTGGCCGCGTTGCTCTTCCTGGTGATTCGCGGAGCAGGAAGCGGAAGTAGCGCAGCAGGCCCGACGCCAACTACCATCTTTGCCGAGGGGCCGGTCGTCGACGGCATTCACTGCGATCAAGGGATGCCGGCCGGCGGCTTTCACATCCACGCCCGCCTCTTCCTTTATCGGAACGGCAAGGCGGTGACCTTCTCCCCCAACACCGGCCACTTCTACACGCACGATTGCCTGTATTGGATCCACGCCCACAGCGACTTCAACGGATTTATCCATCTCGAGGCGCCATCGGTGATGCATCCGCCGCTCAAGGACTACTTTGACATCATCAAGGAAACGGTCCCGTCTCAGATGCCCGACCTCACTCCCGTCCCCGGACAGCCCACCAGGGTCTGGGTGGGCACCAAGCCGTTTCACGGGAACTTCATGAACATCCGGATCTACAACCACGAGAGCATCACCGTTAACATCGGCAAACCTTACACCGGTCCAAAGGTCTTCGACTTCGTGAAAGCCGGGTACTGAGCGCCGCTTCGCGTCACGGTTCCGCCCGGTAAGGCGCCGTCCGGCCCTAGATAATCCAGCCGCCGGTCAGGAACTGGATGGTGAAGAGGGCCAGTATCCCGGTAGAGAGAACCATGTAGGCGTTGTGAAACTCACCGCGCCGTCCCACGATGCCGAGGCAGATGAATACCGGGAAGAGCGCCAATACGTAGCGCGAGAGCGAGATGAGAGGCACAGGGTAGCCGTTCGCCATCGCCGGGCTGACCAGAGTGACCAACCAGAACGCCGCGAGATAGAGGCCGTAGGAGGCACCCAGCCGCCGAGCCGCGACGAACGACAGGACAAGAAAGAGCCCGCCAATCGTGACATTGATCACGTTGTGCACCTCGAAGAAAGAGGCGGCCGGCTGCACTTCCAGGATCTGACGCAGACTCTCCAGGAAGCCGCTCCAGATCCACGGCGTAAAGATCTTCTGCCACGCGGCCTGAGACTGGGTGAAGGCCATGGCATCGCCGACCGACAGGGCGAGGTACGCCATGAACGCGGCCAGCCCCGTCGGAACCAGTACCACTCCAAGCGCGCCGCGGTCCAGTCTCCGCAGGTCGAAATTGCGCCCGCGAAGGTACTCGTACGCCAGCGGCAGCACCAGTAGAACTCCGCTCACCCGGGTGGCCGACGCCAGCGCACCGAACGCTCCGGCCAGAAGCCAGTCCTGACGCCGCAGGTGGTAGAAGCTGGCAACCGTCAGCCAGAGGAAGAGCGATTCGGTGTAGCCGGCAAAGAAAAAGAGCGCCGTGGGGAACACCGTCACGTACAGCACGGTACGGCCCGCCACGGCGCGTCCGATCTCCCAACGCGCCAGCCGCCACAGATACCAGAGGGCGAGGAAGAACGCGACGTTCGAGACGAGCATCGCCGCGGTCAGGTACGATCGCTGCGTCAGCGTGCCGACCACGTGAACCAGGGCGGGATACAGCGGGAAGAAGGCGGTGGGGCTGGTGCCGGCCGCCTTCTTCCAGCCGTAGCCACGCTGCGCGATGTCGACGTACCACTGCACGTCCCAGCGATTCCAGGCCGCCAGGAACTGGTGTGTGAACGACGGGCGCCCGAACGGGTGCGAGGCATGCAGGCTGTCGTTGAATAGCACCACACCCAGGTAGGTGAGCACTGCAAAGAGCGCCCTGCTCAGCAGCCAGACGCCGGCGGACACATGAACGGCCTCGGAGGCGACCACACGTTGCAGGTGGGTTGCCTGCAGTCGGAGCACCGCGGGCGATCGGCGCGCGCGCTCGGCGGTACGCGGACGAGCGGAGGCGTCGTCGCGGGCGGTCAACTCAGTGCTACTCGGCGCTCGCGACAATCGGTGTGTCGCTCTGGAGACTGACACCGCTGGGGGCGGAGGCCGGTCGTCTCGCCGGGACGCTCGAAACCTGCCCCGGATCCACTGTGAGCTGGCTTTGACGAACATGATCGCCGATGACGATCGAAACACTCACGTGGGCCGGCCGATCGGCCGGGTTGTAGACGGCAACCCCCGTGGACTCTCCGGCGAGTGCCAGACTCACGTCGATCGTCGTTTGGGACGAGAGCCCTGCCGACGCGGACGGTGTTCCAGCCGTCGCGGCCGTCAGCGGCTGACTTGAAACAATCGAGACGGCCTGCGCGGCTTCCGTCGGCAGCAGGTACGAATGGTGTGCGGGCAGGCGCAACTGCTCGCCACTGACGGCGGGTGCGCCAATATAGTGGACGTCGACCGCCGCCGGAGCTGTGCCGGGATTGAAGAGCGTCAGGTCGCTCTCCGCGGGCCGTACCGCGAACCAGCTCGTCGATGGCGCGGGGACTGCCGAGACCGCCGGCTGCGCCCATACTGCAACTGGCGCCGTGGCCGTAACGGTGACGGCCGAGCGGCGCACGCCAGGTCCGGGCGGCGCGTCCCATCCGGCTGACGCATGCGGCCCGAGAACGATCGCCGAGCGCGCGAGGATGTGTCCCCGCCAGCCAAAGACGGTGACGGTGGCCGTCGCGACGGATCCGGATCCATTCATCAGCGCAAGCCGGGCCGGAGCGGCCGGCAGATACCATTGCGTCGTCGGGGCCACCGCCGCTGAATCGCCGCTCTCGGAAAGGGCCTGCTCGGCGAGCGGGCCGGTCGACGCGAACACGTAGGGCCCGGAGAAGTCCGGGCCGGCGAGGAGATCCAGGTCCACGCTCCTCACGGAATCTGCCGGCAGCTGGACCACGATTCGTTCGGCGGTGGTGCCGGCCGGCGCCACTTGCACCGACTCGGGCTGGGACGAGGGATTGAACAGCACCATCTTGCGCTGCGCTCCAGTCACCGGGGCGGAGATCACCGCCGGCCCCAAATCCGCGGGGGGAGTGTTGTTTTCGATTTCCAGCGTTGGCGGACCGCCAACGACCTTTCCGCTCGCGTCGATCCCCGCATTGTAGGCGGCTCCGGGCGCCATGAGCCGGAGCCGGCCGCCGGCAGGGATAGCCGCCGACGTCTGGCCCGTCCAGTCGACCAGCCTCGCAAGCGGTTGAGCCGCCTGAAGCGTCACCTGGTGGTCTTGCACACCGCGCGTCCAGAACACAGTGACTCGCTGATCGCGGCGGTAAAACGTGAAGCGCTCGAGGTTGGGCGACGGTGCACGGACGATGGCCGCCACATGGGAAAGGTAGCGAGCGGCGATCTGAAATGCCACGTACCCCATCCGCGGCGCGCCCGATGCGGAGAGAAGACCCCACTCCTTCCCGGACGGATCGTCGCTGGCACGGTAGACGAGAATGCGCGAGGCACCCGCGGCCAGCGCATACACGATCGTCTGCAGCACGTACGCGGCCTGCCGCGGCTCACCGTTCGGATTCGAGGCCGGGAAGCCATCCTCAGTTACCCAGATCTGCTTCGAGCCGAGGCCATCGGCATTGAGAAGGGCGCGAAAACGAAGCAGATTCGTGTACACCTGCGCTGCGTCGCCGTACGCATGCCACGCCGCGATATCGAATGCCGGGCCGGTCGGGCTCGCGGCCACCCGGCTCAGCACCGATGACACGAACGCCAGATCCGGTACCACCATCCCGGCCAGCACGACGTGAGCCGTAGGGTCGAGAGACCGGATCACCCGCTCGGCGACACCTAGCAGACGGGAATACTCCGCCGGCGTCCCGCTCCAGAAGAAGCTGAGGTCCGGCTCGTTCCACACCTCCCACCACCGCACCAATCCCCGGTAGTGCAGAACTGTCTGGCGCACGTACGTTGCCCAGAGGTTGCGCGGATCCGCGACCGGTCGGTAGAGCCCCTTCGGCACTCCATTTCCCGGCTTCTGTCCCCGGGCGACGGCCCATCCAGGTGTTCCAATGAGGATGCCCTCCACGCCGATGCCTGCAGCTTGCGACGCCGCGACAGCCGCATCGTCGGCGGCGAAGCTCCATATTCCCGCGCTCGGCTCGATCCGGTCCCACCGGAATTCCCAGCGGTTCACCCGGGCTCCCGCGGCGGCGGCCAGACCAGCCCAGGTGGCCGACTGTCCCGGCGGCGTACCCGGCAGAATGTCGTCCAGCCCGAGCCGGTTGTCGGCCCCCGTTACCGGTGGCAAAGGCTGAACCGAGCCCGCCTGAGCCAGTTGCGAGGTCGCCACCACAGCCATCATAAGCAGCAACGTGAACGGAAGAAGAGTGTGCGCGCGTCGTCGACTTGCCAGCTGGCACCTCGGGCTCAGGTCTCCGTCAGGCTAGCAGCGTCGCGAAGGCGGCTTCAAGCGCGGAAACCGCGGGCTAGAATTGCCGGTCATGTCCGAGATCGCCTCCCCGCCGGACCTGCATGCCGGCACGCTCCGACCCACCGCGCGCTGGCGCCTTCCTCGACCGCAGCTGCCGCTCGCACTGGGCATCGTCTGCACGGCCGCTTACGCCGGGCTGTTTGCGTGGCTGAGCCTGAGTAGCTACTGGGCGTTCGAGATGCACGCCCTCGACATGGGAAACATGGGGCAGGCGGCGTGGAACACCCTGCACGGACAGCCCTTCTACTTCACGAACATGCGGCTGCCATACGCCATCGAGGCCTGGGGCAGCACGACGCGCCTCTCGTTCCACGTCGAAGCCCTGTTCCCGGTCATCTCGCTGGTCTACCTCTTCTATCCACACCCGGAGAGCCTTCTTCTTCTCCAGACGCTGGCCATCTCCTCCGGGGCACTCGCCGTCTACCTGCTCGGCCGTGACATACTGCGCAGCGGCTGGCTCGCGCTGACCTTCGTCGCCGCTTACCTGCTCTACCCAGCGGTCGAGGGGCTCAATCTGTATGAGTTTCATCCCGTCGCGCTCGCCACGCCCCTCCTGCTCTTCGCCTTCCTGTTCCTGTGGCGACGGCGCTGGCTCGCCTTCGTCCTCTGCTGCCTCGCCGCCATGGGAACCAAGGAGGAGATCGGGCTGGTGGTTTCCATGTTCGGTCTCTACGCCGCATTCTTCCGCGGGAGGCGTGAAGTCGGCCTTCCACTCGCCGCGGCCGGCGCGGCCTGGTCGCTGTTCGCGGTACTCGTGATCGAGCACCACTACCGCGTGCCGGGCTCGATCAGTTATGCCCAGAGCCGGTACGGCTACCTTGGGCATGGCCTGCAGGGCGCTGTTCACACGATCGTCCACAATCCCGGTGTGTTCGCCCAGGTGCTGTTCACCTGGCCAAAGCTAGGCTACCTGGTTCGTCTGCTGGCCCCACTCGGCTTTCTCTCGGTGCTCGATCCTCCGGCGCTGCTGCTGGGACTGCCGACATTTGGTCTGAATCTGCTGAGCCAGGACTTTCACATGTACAGCGGCCTCGGGGACAACTCGGCCGAGCTTCTGGCGGTGGTGGTGATCGCATCCATCCTCGGTGCGCGGAGGCTGATCGATCTTCTTTCGTCCCTTCCCGTTTTCCGCGGGCCCAGGGCGTCGGTGCTTGCCGGCATCTGGGTAGTGCTGCTTGCAACCCTGAACCAGTATCAGGACGGTTTCACCCCACTGGGTGGTTCCTACCACGTGCCCGCCGTGGGCGCGCACCAGCGCATCGCGGAGCAGTTCGTCGCGATGATTCCCCCCGGCGTGCCGGTGTCCACCCAGGATCAGCTCGATCCACACCTGAGCAGCCGCCACTACCTGTACCTGTTCAACGACACTGGCCGCGTGCCTCCGCTCGCCCCCGCCGACTACATCCTGCTCGACGTCTCGGCGCCCACCTATCCGCTTCCAAGCTGGCAGCTACATGACTACGCCACAGGCTGGATTCGCACTGCCGGTTGGGGCGTGGCAGCCGCCAGAGACGGCCTCATCTTGATTCGGCGCGGCGCCACCCGCCGGAGTATACCGCCGGCCTTCTACAGCTATGCGCTGGCGCTAGGCGACGTGGGTGACACGCGTCTCTCCGGCGGAGCCGGTGGTCTGTCAGTGGTCGGCTACGAAAGGAGCGAAGCGGACCTGGCCAACCACCCCATCCCAAATCTTGCCTACACGTTTTACCTCCGCGTGGAACGGCCCGAGGGGAACATGCAACCGGTGCTCTTCGAGACCATGGGCAACCAGCTGATAGGGTGCGTGGACGACGCACTGGGCCTGTCCTGGCTGCCGACCTCTCGCTGGCTGCCGGGTCGGACCTACCAGGTGCGAATGAATACGCTCGAGACCAGCTGGCAGATCCCGGGCACGGCGAAGCTCTTCATGGAGCTGGCCCCATCGGCGTACGTGCAACGGCTCGCACCTGCGTCCGCCTGCCGCGTGCTGTGGGCACGGCACACGCAACGCTGGCAGGTAGGCACCCTCGACGTGCAGTTCTGATCAGCGTGGCACCTCGCGCGGGTCCGCCGATTTAGCCGTTGGCAAAACGACGCGGGACCCCGCCATATCGGGGTCCCGCGTACTCTCAGGTGGTGGGCGGATCGAAGTGGGGCTCCGGCCGCCCGGGGGATAGCACTACTCTCACCTCCAACTCTACGACCCCAAGATTGAGAACCGTTTAGGAAGAGATTGGAGTTTTCTAAGCTGACGGGCACGGCAGCCGGCGAGCTCCGCGCCTGCACTCACGCGGCGCGGGCAGGCACGCATCGGCCCGCGCTCAATTGCCGAGCGCTTGCAACAAGCTGGGAGGGCTTGATCCCGGGCTATCTTCAAGCGTCCACGCCCCAAAGGCCCGCAAGAGCTGCCCCCACCGGTTGACCGTGTCCCCCGGGGGATGGGAGAGGGCTGCTACTGAGGTGTGCGGCAGACGGTCACCAGCGAAAGCCCAGCCGGCGGCGGCAGTGCGCGCTCGATCGCACTCAGGACGGGAACAATCGAGTCGTACAGGCTGTACTGGACCGGCGCCGCCATTGACCGCCGCAGCACGCGGTTGGTGAACAACCACGCGGGAATGCCCAGCAGGTTGAAGTACCGCTGATGAACGACTTCGAGACGGGCTTCCGCCAGCTTGGCGTTCAGCTCGCGCCGCGTGTAGCGCCGAAAGTGATGGTCAATCGCGTCCATCGGGCCGAACAGCCACGGGTTGACCGGCACGAGCAGACAGATATGTCCGCCCGGCATCAGGACGTCGCGCATGTTGACAAGCGCATGCACGTCGTTCTCGACGTGCTCGAGGACGTTGAGGCAGACTGCGGTATCGAGCCGCTCGTCCTTGAACTGCAACAGCAGCGGGGAGCTGACGTCCACGCGATGCGCCTCGAAGTTCTTGCCGGCAAAGCGCTGCGACGCCACTTCGAGCTCTTCTTGCACCACGTCCAGACCGATTATCTTCTCGCGGTCGACATAGAACTGCGTGATATTGCCGATCGCACAGCCCACGTCGAGAATGCGCTGCCCGATGTAGGGCGCGATTTGCGAGTAGATCCACCGGTTGTAGTTCTCGGCGCCGGCCAGTCTGCTTTGAATCTGCAGCGTTGTTGGCGCCACCGTCATGCTCGCTTCTGCCAAGGAGACCTGCCTCTCACGACTCCTGGCCGGCCGTTCCGCCGGTGACAGGAGCCTTGCTGTTGATGTTCAAGATGCTGAGGAGGAATGACGAAAACATCAGCTGGAGCCCGATGACCATCAGTGTCAACGCCAGCAGGGCTTCACGCACCGCAAAGAGGTCTTTGAATCCCTTTTGAACCCATGTCACGAAGATGCCGGTGTCGATTCCGAAGCCGATCAGGAACACCACGAAGCCGGCAACCAGCCACTCCTCGAGCGAAAAGTAGCGATAAAAGCGCTGGATCATGACGTCATCGGGAGCGAAGCGGTGCGTGAAGGCATAGGCCTTCGCGTAGAAGCCGGTAAGCAGCACCTGGAAACCGACGATCGTCAGCAGGCTCGCGACGAACATGAAGTGGTAGTCGACGAAATGGCCGCTAACAATCTTCGGACCGGAAAGCAGCCAGAGCATTCCAAGCAGGCCCAGCACGAAGAACAGCGCACCCGGAATTACGAAGAGGTGATCGGGACTGTAGAGCAGCATGAAACGGAGATGTCGCCAGCCGTCGCGGAAGGAGCGCAGCTTCGACTCGCCCTCACGCGGGTAATACACGATCGGCACTTCCGCCACCTTGAGCTTGGCCCGCGCGGCGTTGATGACCATCTCGCTGGCGAACTCCATGCCGGTGGTCTGCAGTCGCATCCGACGATAGGCTTCCCTGGTAAACGCCCGCAACCCCGAGTGCGCGTCGGAGCTCCTGAGGCCAAACATGAAGTTGAGGATCCCGGTCAGGACCGGGTTCCCGATGTACTGATGCAGCCAGGGCATGGCGCCCGGCTTGATCTCACCGCGGAATCGGGATCCCAGCACGTACTCGTTGCCCTCGCGCAGCTTGTCCACGAGCTTCCCGATCTCGGTAAAGTCGTAGGTGTCGTCGGAATCGCCCATGACGATGTACTTGCCGCGGGCCGCCTCGAAACCGGCGCGGTATGCGTTTCCGTAGCCGCGAGCCGGCTGATGGATCACGCGCGCTCCGAGTCCCTCTGCGATCTCAATCGACCGATCAGACGACCCGTTGTCGGCTACGACCACCTCACCGGGAAGTCCGGTCCGGCGGATACCTTCCAGCGCCTTCGTCACGCAGGCGCCAATGGTCTTCTCTTCATTGAGGCACGGCATGACCACCGAGACGACTACCTCGTTCCCCTCGGGGTCGGCCTGCCTGGCTACCGTTACCTCTCTGCTCCCGGCCTGCACTGCGCCGAGCGGCAACGTTATCTCGTTCTCCATCACCACTGCCTAACACAAAATTCGCCGGTCAAACGGCGATGGGCCATTCTCGCGGCGACCGGACCCCAGCAACAGCCAGCATGCGGACTTGCCTATTGTACCGACCAAGACTACATCTGACAAGAACCTTGCACTCGGCCAGCGCCGAGCACCTCTTCGCCCGTATCTTGTAGCAGCCTCCCCATACGGGTCAATATGTAGTGCGGCACGCATCTTGCTTCCTGCCCTGTCGCCAGAGGCAGCCGGCCAGTCAGGGAGGACAGCCTTCGACACCGACATTGTCGTGGAGCCTTTGACCCGGAAACCGGACTCCGAGCTTCATCTGCTCGACTACCTCGCCGCGCTTACCGTCGACTTCGAGCGCGAGGGCCGACAGGCGAGCGCAGTCTTGATTTACGCCGAGCCGGATCCCGACGTCAAAGACAAGTACCATCCCATCGTCGCGCAGGAAACAGGGTTCGAGGGCATTGCGTGCCTGGACGACACAGCCCGGGCAGCGGTCCTCGCCCTGGGGGTGTTCGAGCGCACGCGATCGAGGACAGCGCTCACCCTGGCGAAGCGGTGGCTGACCTTCGTCGAGTACATGCAGTACCCTGACGGCTCATTCGCAAACTTCATTCGCAACGCCGCCGGCGTTCGCAACGCAACCGGGGCCACGTCAGTTCGCGGAGGCTACTGGTGGTCGAGCCGGGCACTATGGGCCCTGGCTCGCGCTTATCGCGTGACGGGCGATTCGACATACCTCGACCGCTTCCACGCCTGCCACCTCGAGCCGATACCCGACGGAAAGATCAATGCACTCCAGGTTCTGGCCCGGCTCGAGCTCTTCCGTGCCGGGCCGTCGGACGAGCTGCGCGGCGACATCTTGGACCTCTGTGCCCGGATCGTCGGCGCGGAGGACGACCCGTATTTTCTGGACCATCCAGGCGAACTTAAAGTGAACCTCTGGGGCTACCACCAGCTGGCAGCGGTGGCGCAGGCCGCCGCGATTCTGGATCAGCCCGAGCTGCTACGCGCCTGCCGCCGCACCGTTCGGAATCTCATCGAGCCGGACGTTCGCGCCCTGTTCTGGCACTCCTACCCGGATCGTTCGAAGGTCGGCGTGTGCGCCTACGATGTCGCGCCAATCGTTCAGGGGCTTGCCGCCCTCCACCGGGCGACCGGCGCGCAGCGGTACCACCAGCTGGCGCTGAACGCCGCTGCCTGGTTTTACGGCCGTAACGACGCCCGGACGGCGATGTACGATCCCACCTCCGGCCGTTGTCGGGACGGCATCACCGAAGGCGTCGCTTCGCGCAACTACGGAGCGGAGTCCGCCATCGAGGCCGGTCTGGCCGAGCTGGAGCGCCGCGATCTCCTTTCCGGGCGATGACGGCGAGTCGCATCGACCACACCGCGATCGCGGTACGCGATCTCGACGCTGCCATCGAGCGTTACCGGGAGCTGCTCGGAGCGGCTCCAGCGGGCAGGACATTGGTTCCGGACCAGCGGGTCGAGGTGTGTTTCCTGCCGTTCGGCGACACGCAGCTTGAGTTGATCTGCCCCACTGACAGTGACAGCGGGGTGGCGCGTTTTCTGGACCGCCGCGGCGAGGGACTGCACCATATCGCGCTCGCAGTCGACGACATTCGGGCCGAGCTTCAGGAGCTCGCGGCTCGAGGCGTCGAGCTCATCGACCGCGAGCCGCGTTCAGGGGCGCACGGGCTGGTCGCGTTCATTCACCCTCGCGCCGGCCGTGGAGTGCTCATCGAGCTGATCCAGCGTGCGTGATAGCGCGCGCCGGCTCTGTTAGGCTGAGAACGTGGACTGGAATCGCGGGAACGTCGGCAGCGAGACACCCCAATCACATGCCATCGCTGCGGCGGCGTTACGCGCGGGAGACAGCGAATGCCCGGCCCGGTAGCGCCGGTCGTGCGGGAGCTGGCCGACGCAGAGGCCACCGGCCCGATTGCCACGGCCTACGCCGATTTGAAGGCCGGTCTTCGTCTCCCTTACGTCGGGCAGGTGTTTCGTGTCCTGGCGATCTATCCGGACTTCCTGCAGCTGGCGTGGCGGCAGCTCGCTCCAAACGTCGCGACCACCTACTTCGAAACAGCGAGCGGCCGGATTCTCGAGCGGGTCCGCGCCGGCACATCGCGGCTGAGTCAAGCGCCCGACGTACCGGCCGCGGCGGCGCCGGTACTTCGGGCCTGTGAGTACGCGGACGCGAAACTGCTCCTGGCAGTCGCCATCATGCGCTCTGCGACGCGGGGAGAGCTGCCCCGCCTGCAGACGCTTCCGCCGGAGATGCGGGCTCCGGCCCCCGCGGCTTTGCCCGGTGACCGGCTCGAAACCATCGAATTTCCAGAAGACAGCGACCCGGGGGCCCAGGCAGTACTGGATCAGATCGCGTCAGCTACCGGCTGGCCACCGTCCGACACATTCCGGGCGATCGCCCGCTGGCCCGATTACCTTGGCGTGGCGTGGCCGGAGCTGGAGTCTTTGACGGCCGACGCCTCATTCCGCCGGCTGCAGACTGAGCTGCGGCGCCTGGCCGAAGAGTGCATCCTCGCTCTCCCGTACCGGACCAACCTGAGTCCCCATGTACTCCGGCAGTCCGGCCTCTCGGAGGAGGAGATCGACAACGTCCACGACCTTCTCGACCGGGCGTACGCCGCGATCGCCGGAGCTGCCGCCGCTACGTCCTGGCTCTCGACCGGCGGCACACGAGCGCCATCCGATTAGGGCGATGTACTCCCGGCAGAGGCCTCGCTGATCCTCCACGTCCCGCCCTCCCACAGAAGGCGCTGAAAGGTGCGCAGGTCGTTCGCGGGACTGGCCGCGTGCAATGTGACCGTCACGGTCGCCTGGCGGCCGGACACGGAGACGCCGCCGACTACAGCCTTGACGCTTCCCATCGCCTGGAGAAACGTCTGGACGTTGTGCTGGAAGGTTGCCAGCGTGAGACTTATCCTGGCCTCGACCGTCAACAGGCCGTAGGCCAGCTTGATCTCGCCAATTGAAATGTCCGACCAGTACTCGGACACAACCTGCTGCGCCAGCGATCCTGGGAGTGGAGTCGGCGCCGGAGTCGGGGATGACAGCACGGTTGGGATCACCGTCGGAGACGGTGTGGAGATCTGGCCGGCCGAGCCGGGACGGCCCAATGCCAGGTATCCGGCCGTCGCGAGCGCGGCGGCGGCCATGACGGCTGCAATTGCGCCTCGTACCATCGGTCAGTCGCGAGCCAGGCACGCAATGGCGGCGGCCGTGATATTGTCGTTGCCGCCGCGGCGTAAACCCAGCGTAATCATGGTGTTCAGCGCGTCTTGCAGCGAGCTCGCGGCGCGCACCAGATCTCCGAGCTCGTCCGGCCGGCCGCGCGGTGGCTCGAAGTGTAAGTACAGCCCATCGCTGCAGGCAAGAGCCACGTCGCCGGGGACAAGGCGGAATCCGAACTGCTCGATGCCCGCATCACGCAGCTCCGGGGGCCCCAACCACCGGGTGATCATGCGCGCCCGCGGATCGCGCGCCGCCTCCTCGGTCGACATCAGCCCGCTCCGCACGACTCCCTCGGCCCAGGAATGGTCGCTCGTCAGCGCGCGCGCCTCATTCCCGAGCAAATACACTCTGCTGTCACCACACCACACGCCCGTGCCCCGGTCCGCGATGCAGGCGACTGCCGCCAGCGTGGTGGCATCGGCGGTGCGCAGCGACTCGTGCGGGCGCGCCGCCACCGCGTGACCTGCCGCGGTCGCGGCGTCGATCAGCACCTCGCGCAGCTCGTCCAGCGTGAGCTCCGGGCGAGTCAGCGACGCCTCGACTCTCTCGGCGAGAATGTCGACGACCATGCGGCTGGCGCGCTCGCTGGTGCGCCCTGAGCTCACTCCGTCCGCCACCACCGCAAGGCTGACCGGTGTCCCGTCGTCACGCGCCCAGGTCCACGCTCCGCCCGCGTCCTGATTTACGTGATGGGTATGCCCGATATCCGTCTGAAACGCGACTTCGTGCTGCAGCAACCGGCCGACCTGCCCTTTCCTGGCCCGGCACGCGGGGCCGCCTCAGAATATCAATGGTCCGGAGTGACGGTGCCCGGCCGCCAGAGCGTGTCTCCCGGGCTGCGCACGGGTATTCCAGCATGGTACAATAGATGGTCGATTTATCGCATCGTCAAGCCGATTATCCCTTGACAGGGCGGAGCCACTGTGCGGGTCCCACGGGTCTATCGAACTGAAGCGGTCGTCCTCAAAGCCTTCGACTATGGCGAGGCAGATCGGATACTCACCCTCTACACTCCGCAGCACGGGAAGGTGCGCGCCATCGCTAAAGGTGTGCGGCGCATCAAGAGCCGCAAAGCCGGGCATCTGGAGATTTTCACGCGCACCGCGCTGCTCATCGCTCGGGGCCGGCAGCTGGATGTCGTCACGCAGGCGGATACCCTTGAGCCATTTCGTCCCGTGCGTGACGATCTCTGGCGGATCGCCGCCTGCACCTACGTCGCCGAGCTTGTCGATGGCTTCGGGATGGAGAATCTCACCAATTACCCGCTGTATGCCTTGACCGTGCAGACGCTGCGGCGGCTCGCCGAGTCGAGCAGTCTGGATCTGACTCTGCGAGCCTTCGAGCTGCAGCTTCTAGGCTTGACCGGATACCGCCCGCAGCTTCACCGCTGTCTGCAGTGCAACGACGTAATCGTCCCAGCCCAAAATCGCTTCAGCTCGAAGATGGGGGGAGTGCTCTGTCCGAGCTGCGGAATCTCGGACGTTGGCGCCCGAGCCATCGGTATCCCGGCTCTGAAGTTGCTGCGCAATCTGCAGACGAACGAGTCGGCGGTGCTCGCGGTGAACGGACTTGATGAAACCGTCGAGCGCGAGGTGGAATCGTTGTTGCGCGACTACATTCTGTACCGGCTGGAGAACCGGCCACGCTCCCTGGCCTTCATAGATCGGCTGCGCGCGGAGGCCGCAGGAGCGCGAGTTTGAGTCTAGTCAATGCCCGCCGGTTCGCATAAACTCTACGCGGAAACCACTCTATCCACGTGAAGCTCATATATACCTCGGGGAGGGTATTCTTGAAGCGCTCCGCACCCGCGGTCCTGTCCACGCTCCTGAGCCTGTCGACACTGTTGGGTATCGCCACGGCTGCGCACGCGGATCCGAGCCAGCCGCCGGCAGCTCCCACCAACCTCTCCATGGTCAACCAGACCACGGGGAAAGCGCTCGACGCCGGAGGGTGGACAAACCGGAACCGCGTGGAGCTGCGGTTCCAGGTGCAGGTTGCATCCGGCCCGGTCACGCCCCAAGTCGAGGTCGAGCCGGCGGACACGCCCTTTACCGGTAAGCCGACCGCGACCGGCGCCTTACTATCCTCCTCCGGAACGGCCGTCGTGGCCGTTGGCGGACTTGTCGACCGACAAACCTACCACTGGCAGGCGCGCACGCTCGTGCCAGGCGGCGCCGCCAGCACATGGGTGGGATTCAACGCCCAGAACACCACCGGCCCCGATTTTGGCGTGGACCAGGATCCGCCTTCACGGCCCGATATGACGTCGTCCACCGATCCCGACCAGAACCGGTGGTACAACACCCAGGTACCGCTCGTCCAGTGGAAGTCGCGCGACGACCTCTCGGGGATCGCCGGGTATACCTACCAGCTTGAGCGCCAGGCGCATGTCATTCCTCCCGGACCCACCGTAACCGGCACCACCGCCAAGCTCACCAACCTCACCGACGGCACCTGGATACTGGCGGTGCGCGCCGAGGATCGTGCCGGCAACTGGAGCCCGACCGCGACCTTCCGGCTGCAGCTCGACCGCAGGGCACCACACCTGGTGTGGCTGAGTCCTCAGCGCTTCACCTTCAATCCGTTCCAGGGACCCACAACCGTCCGATTCCGCTCCGACAAGGATGCGAGCGTCCAGCTCACCCTCTATCGAGTCGGTGCCGACCGCCCGATCCGCACCTTCGATCTGCCTGGCATACGAGCCGGGCAGACGGTCTCTCTCACCTGGAACGGAAAGAACCGACACGGCAAGACGGTCAGGCGCGGCTACTACTTCTTCTCGGTCGTTGCCGTCGACCGCGCAAACAACATCGCCCGCCTCAATCTCGGCGGAATAGTGGTGCAACCGTCACGCGCCGTGCGAAGCGTGTCCGGGCAGCTTCTTTACCCCGGCGACGGGAAGCGCATTATCGTGTCACTCTCTCGCCAGGCCCTCTACGCATACGACGGCACCAGGCTGGACATGACCACGCTCGTCACGACCGGGAACCCGGCATTGCCAACGCCGCTCGGCAGCTATACGGTCATGGCAAAATACCACCCGTTCCAGTTCGTCTCGCCCTGGCCGCCTGGCTCGCCGTTCTATTACCCTCCTTCTTGGACGTCATACGCGATGCTGTTCAGAGATGGTGGCTACTTCCTCCACGATGCCCCGTGGCGCAGCAACTTCGGACCGGGCAGCAACGCGCAGCTGGGAACGCCCGGCGGCAGCTACACCGGCACACATGGCTGCGTCAACATTCCGATTGGTCCGATGACGTTCCTCTGGAACTGGACGCCGATTGGGACGACCGTAGACATCGTCCCGTGATACGTCGCCTTGGCTCGGCGCCGGAACCATCGAGATCTCGCCGGAGCGAAACCGGCGCGCGGTGAGGGCCCTTATCTTCGACGGCGAGCTTCGGCTCGAATCCCTTTCGTGCCCGGTCCCTGCCGCCGGAGAAGCGCTGATCCGCGTGCTGGCAGCCGGAGTCTGCGGGACTGACCTCGAGATCACGCGAGGGTACAAAGGATTCTCGGGCGTCCTGGGCCACGAATTTGTCGGCGAGGTAACCGAGTGCGAGGACACGAGCCTGGTCGGGCACCGGGTGTGCGGCGAGATCAATATCGGGTGCAGGCAATGCGACTGGTGCCGGAGCGGCGTACAGGGCCACTGTCCGCACCGCACTGTGGTCGGCATCCTGAACCGCCCGGGCACCTTTGCCGAGTATCTGACGCTCCCGGTCGCCAATCTCCACCGGGTTCCGCCCCAGGTCGGTGATCTCGAAGCTGTTTTTGTCGAGCCGCTGGCCGCGGCCCTCGAGATCCTCGAGCAGCTGGATATTGGCGAGTATCAGCGTGTCGTCGTGCTGGGTGACGGGAAGCTTGGAATGCTGTGTGCCCAGGCGTTGAGCGCCGCCGGAGCGAACGTGTTGCTCGTCGGCAGGCACGAGCGAAAGCTTGCGATCGCGCGTCAGCTCGGACTGCGGGCCCAGCCGGTCAGCGGATCGTCGGCTTCCGACGCCGATCTTGTCGTCGAGGCAACCGGAAGCGCGCTCGGTCTGGAACAAGCCATGCATATGACGAAACCGCGAGGCACGCTTGTGATGAAGTCCACGGTGGCATCGCCCGCGGCGGTAGATTGGTCACCGGTGGTCGTCAAAGAGCTACGGCTCATCGGCTCACGCTGTGGTCCGTTCTCGCGGGCAATCGAGGCACTCTCCGCTGACGCCATCCGGGTCGGGCCCCTGATCGAGGCCGTGTATCCGCTCGAACAGGCAATTGCGGCAATCGATCGGGCAGCGGTGCCCGGCACGCTGAAGGTGATTCTCCGAGGGCCCTGACGCACCTCGTCCCCGGTCCGCTCTCTAAGATGGAGCTACCAAGCCCCGGAGGACACACATGCTCGTCGAGGGAGAAGCGGACAAGCTGGTAATGGTGCCCGGCCCCACGCCGGTGCACCGTGAGATCCTTGACGCACTGGCCGAGCCGACAATCTGGCACGGATCACAGGCGCTGGCGGCGACGATTCGGTCGTGCCAACACGGACTGCGGGCAGCCGCCGGCTCCCGCGACGCCGCGGTCTTTGTCTTCGCCGGCTCAGGAACACTGGCGCAGGAGGCCGCCCTGGTCAATCTGGTGGGCCAGGGCCAGCGACTCCTGGTCGTATCGAACGGGCACTTTGGCGATCGTTTCGCCGCCATTGCCGACGCACACGGCCTACCCGCAGACCGACTGGCGGCGTCGTGGGGCACGACGGTGTCCGCTGAACAGCTCGCCGACCGCCTGGAAGAAGAACGATACGACGCCGTCGCAATCACCCACGTCGACACCTCCACCGGAACCGCGGCGCCCATTGCCGCGATGTCGCACGTGGCCAGGGCCTCGGGAGCCCTCGTCATCGTCGACACGGTCTGCTCTCTGGGCGGCATGCCGGTCGATATGGACCGCAATGAGATTGACGTCGTGCTCAGCGGCGCTCAGAAGGCACTCGGCGTTCCGCCCGGCCTCAGCGTCCTCCTGCTGTCCGAGCGCGCACTGGCGCGCCGCCGCAGCCTCGGCAAGATCTCGGCGTACTACGCCGACCTGCTCAACTGGGAAGCGTCGATGGAGGATCCAACCATATACTTCTCGACCCATGCAGTCAATTTGTTCTACGCCCTGGCGGCGGCCCTCCAGATTATCGAGGCAGAGGGTGCAGCGGAGCGCTTCGCCCGGCACGAGCGGCTGGCTCAGGCTTTCCGCGCCGGCTGCGAAACCCTCGGCTTCGAGATCGTGACCGACCCATCCTGCCGCGCGCCGACACTCTCCGTCTTGCGCTACCCGGCAGGAGTCGCCGACGAGCCGTTTCGAGCGGCGCTGGGCGAGTACGGCGTGGTTGCGGCGGGTAACCTCGGCGCACTGAAAGGGCATGGATGTCGCTTTGGCCACATGGGCAACATCACCGAACCTGACATACTCCGGACGCTGGCGGCAGTCGAAGGCGCGCTCCAGGAGTCGGGCGCATTGCGCGCCGACCGCGGCGCATCGCTCGCCGCCGCGTGCCGGGCGGTACCCGAGCTCGTCTCGCCGTAAGCGCCGCCGGATTCAGCTTGACTCGCGCAGGGCCCGTACCAGGTCGTCGAGCGGCACCTGCCGCTGGATACGCTGAGCCAGCGATCGCAGGGTGACCACGCCCCGGGCGAGTTCATCTTCCCCGATAATCGCTGCAAACTCCGCCGCCTGGCCGCCGGCCTGGCGCAGCTGGGCCTTGAGGCTCCGCTCCCCAAAGCTCATCTCCGCGGTCATCCCGGCATTACGCACCGCCGCAACTACCGCGAGCGCTCGGTCCTCGGTGCCCGGCCCGGCATGGACCACGTAGACCTTCGGCATCACGAAACCGGTCACCTCAAAACCGCGCTCCTTCAGATTCAGGAGAAGGCGTTCCAGGCCACTTCCGAAGCCGATTCCCGGTACCCGAGGGCCGCCGATGGATTCGGACAGCGCATCGTAACGCCCGCCCGCGGCCACGACCGCCTGCCGGCCGTCGCGCTCGGGCATGAACTCGAACACGGTCCGGGTGTAGTAGTCGAGCCCCCTCACCAGGCGAAAGTCCACGGTGTATGGAATGCCGAGAGTCTCGAGCCCCCTCCGCAGCTTCTCCCAGTGCGCCGCACAGTCTTCGCAGAGGTAATCGAGCGAATGTGGGGCGCCTTCGATAGTCTCTTGCGACTCGGGATCTTTACTGTCGAGAACCCGTAATGGATTGCGCCCGATCCGGTCCCGGTCCTGAGCGGACAACCCGTCCGCGTGCCGGCGCAGGTAGGCGACGAGCGCCGCGACGTAGGCCGGCCGGCAGACGCCGTCTCCGATGCTATTGACGTGTAGTGAGAGGTCGGTGAGACCGATCCGGCGAAAAAACGTGTCGAGGAGCGAGATCATCTCGACATCGACAAAAGCATCGGCGCTGCCGATCGCCTCACACCCGAACTGCCGGTGCTCGCGGTAGCGGCCACGTTGAGGTTTGTCGTACCGGTACATCCGTTCGACGTAACAGAGCTTCACCGGCTGCGACAGCTTGTGCATGCCGTGCTCCAGGTAGGCCCGCACGACCGGCGCCGTTCCTTCCGGACGAAGCGCCATCTCGACCCCGTCACGGTCGCGGAAAACATACATCTCCTTGTCGGCGATGTCGGTCCCTTCACCCGTGGCGCGGGCGAACAGCGATGCCTCGGCAAAGGCAGGCGTCTCGATTCGCCGGTACCCGAACAGTGAAGCGACGGCAAAGGCGCTATCCACGATGAAATCGAGGTGCGGCCAGTCGTCCGGCAGAATGTCCTGGGTCCCACGGGGAGTCGAGAATCTCGTCATCGCGCCGTCACTCGTGCCGTACGGATCCCGTTCCAGCTAGCCGGCGCCTGATCTCGGGCTCGTCCAGGCCGTGAACTACAAGCAGTTTGTGGCG
>Ga0070735_10000725_pt1 | contig 34115 bp, 30 predicted proteins | sample Coa_R1_FD_66443 | JGI IMG/M metagenome (GOLD analysis project Ga0070735, IMG submission 66443) | Surface soil microbial communities from Centralia Pennsylvania, which are recovering from an underground coalmine fire - Coalmine... | ecosystem: Environmental > Terrestrial > Soil > Unclassified ...
AAAACTGCATAAAGGGAACGCGCGTGATAGCGAAGATGAACCTCTCCGTGTTTGTCAGCGGAGGTTACGCCGTCCTGTTGCGTGATCCAGTGGCCGGAGAGCATCACCTTGCCATCCGGAGGCGCTCCCTCCGAGTGGAAGTCGGTCACCCTTCCATCGAAGCTGTATCCCTTCGGGTTCGCGATCGCACCACGGCCGAACCAATTTCCAGCGTATGTTTCATCAGTGGGAATACCGCACGACGGGACAAACGTATTCTCCCGAGGATCAAGCGGAATTTGGTTCACTTCGGGATGGGTTTGTGCCAGCAGCTCGCGAATCTTCTCCTCCATTGGCCGGTTGATGCCTTCGCCCTGAACGTGGAGGACGATGTCTCCATTCTGGTCAATCAGGTAACGATTCGGCCAAGCCTCGGAATGGTAGGCCTGCCAGATCGAGCCGTGAACATCGGCCAGAACTGGCCACGGCAACTGGAAACGCTTGGCGGCTTGGCGAACATTGTCGACGCTAAACCCCATCGCGAATTCGCCATAGTGGACGCCGACGACGTCAAAGCCATCTGCGTGATATTTGGCGTACCATCGCTTCACAATTCGAAAATCGCGGATGCAGTTGATGCAGGTGTACTCCCAGAAATCGATCAGGAGCACCTGCCCACGGTAGCCCTTGATAGAATGCGGGACCTTCCTTCCGGCGACACCGGTATCGATCCAAACCGCATCGGAGGCAAAATTTGGCGCCTTCGCGGGTGCTTGATCGCTTGCGTGCATGGGGATTAAGAGCAGAGCGGAGACGATGAGAATGATGATGGGAGATCGCATGTTTCTGGTGTAGTTAGATGAAGCGGTGGGTCCCGAGCGATGTACGATTCCGCAGAAAGGCCTTCCGTCCTTATGTACAGCGACAACGTGGAGCAGTAAAATCCCCGGATCGAAATTGAAGCGGTCAAAGGAGCACGATTCATGAAGTCCAAGTCCCGCAGGACCAGCGGACGAACGCTTGTCTTTACGAACCATTGGCTGGCGGTTGCCGCCGGTTTGTTATGCATCGCGTTGCTCGCTCCCACGAATTCAATTGCGCAATTCACTCCCGTGCAGATCAGCGTTGATAAGTTCACAAATTCCGACAGTGTGCATCGGACGGAGGTTGAGCCCGACTCGTTCGCGTGGGGATCGACGATCGTCGCTGCGTATCATGTGGCGCGCAGGCCCGGAAGCATCGGTTGGGGAAGCGCCGCGATCGGCTTTACGACGTCGACGGATGGCGGCAAAACCGGCGTCTATGGCTATCTTCCGGGTCTGACTGTGAACTACCAAGGCGGCAAGTACTATGGCGCGGCAGACCCTTCGGTGGCTTACGACGCCAAACATGGAGTGTGGCTGATTTCCAGTCTTGCGCTGGTGAATCCGATTGGCGACGTGGTTGTGAGCCGCTCGACCGACGGCATCCACTGGGGCAGCCCTGTGCTGATCGATGGCACTCATAATGACGACAAGAATTGGACGGTTTGTGATAACACACCGAGCAGCCCGTTCTATGGCAATTGCTACACAGAATGGGATGCAGCCGCTACCACTGGTTTGATTCTCATGAGCAAATCCAGCGATGGCGGGGTCACGTGGAGTGCCGGGAAAACTACGGCAGATGGTGCTGGCGGACTTGGTGGTCAACCCCTCGTACAGCCCAACGGAACGGTCGTAGTGCCTTTTTCCCAGGGCTACATTGGAGTTGGTGCGTTTGTCTCCACCAATGGCGGTGCCAGTTGGGGAAGCAGCACGAACGTTGCGACGGTTTTTTTGCATACGGAAGGCGGCGGCTTGCGCAGTTTGCCGTTGCCGTCCGCAGACATCGATGCGGCTGGAAAGGTCTATGTCGTCTGGCAGGATTGCCGTTTTCGGAGCGGCTGTGCGGCGAACGATATCGTGATGAGCAGTTCAACCGATGGAACACACTGGAGCCAGCCGGCACGAATTCCAATCGCTCCCGTTACGAGTACGGTCGATGCCTTCCTGCCTGGGATCGGAGTGAACCCGGCAACGTCTGGTGGCACCGCCGATGTAACGGTGCTCTTCTATTACTACCCGGTTTCAAACTGCGACAGCACTACATGCCAGTTGGAGGTTGGCTTCGCGAATTCCCAAGACGGCGGCAACACATGGACGCGCGGCGCACACTTAGCCGGCCCCATGAGTGTGAACTGGCTTCCGGTTTCCGACCTCGGACCGATGGTCGCAGACTACATTCGTGTTTCTTACAGCAACGGCAATCCGTTTGGGATATTTGCTGCTGCCAAAGCTCCGACTGGGGCTGTGTTAAACGAAGCCATGTACACGACCAAGCAGCCCCTGGTGCCCTCGTTCGATGCGCCTCGATTCAGCTCGCGCGGAGAAGAGCCGGTGCCTAACCCGAGATCCGATCACCCGATCAAGGCCTACTACGATGATGAAGGGCGATTCCCGGTCCCAGAGTGGAAGATGCCCAAGCAGGAAAGGCAATGAGAGAGACGCGGCACTAAGAGCCACGTCGTTTGTCATGAAGCCTATGCTGAAATCGAAAATGCTCCTCAGCATTGTTTGGATGCTGCTCTCAGCCACCGTTTGCATCCAAGCCGCGGATGCGCCCAAGCATCCGGGATTTCATCATGTGCCGCACTCGGAAGACTGGCCGGTGCTGCCGACGATGTGGCACAGCTTCGAATTGCAGCCAGTGAATTTTTTCTCTCGCAATCCGGCGCTTGACTTGCCGTAAGGCAATGCAGTGCTCGGATCAACTGGGGCCTCGCTGACGGCCGGCTGGCATGGCCCTCGCGGATTCTCTGCGAAGGCCAGCCTCAGCCGACAAACGCCTTAGAAGGCGTACTTGAGCCAGAACTGGATGGTTCTGGCATCACCTCGGGTGGTTCTGAAATTGCCGAAGACTCCGGGGTTCAAAAGATCTCCGAAGCCGGCAAGGTTATCGGCTCCCTCATTGGGATGGTTGAAGGCATCAAAGAAATCCGCCCGGAACTCGACCTGGCTTTCGCGATACGGGATCTGGAATCTCTTGATGGCACCCAGGTTCCACAACTGGCGCCCAGGGAAGTAAAACGAATTGCGGCCAACATTTCCATTCTTCCCCGAACCCTGGTTGAAGACAATGTAGTGGGCCTGGCTCGCCGTGATCGGCAGAGTCACGCCATTTCCACCTCCTCCAAACAACGCCTGGATGAAGTCGATCAGGTTGCCGCTGCCGTCGTTGAAGCCCACGCCGGTGACGCAGGTTGGGCTAGCCAGACAGGCCGGGCTCTCGTTGACAGGCGCCTTGATGTTGCCGAGGAAGGGACGGTCATTGAAGGCTTCGCCATCGCCATTCTGGTCCCAACCGCCCAGGTATACCGTTTCTGGCGCCCCGGTAATGAAGGATGCGCTGCCGGTGCTGACCCATCCACCGAGAATGGTCTTGAGGAATGATTGGCTGGGTGACGGCAACTGATAAACCCAGGTAACCACTCCCCGGTGTTTATGGTCGAAGGCCGAGGGTCCGCGGTCACTGCGGGGATCGCTCGTAATCTCCCAGCGAGACGCTCCGCCGGAGCTCGGGAAGACCTCGGATTGATTGTCAATAGCGCGAGAGAACGTGTAGGAACCCTGAATGCTGAGCTTGCCAACATTGCGGGTCACCTGGGTCTGCAGCCCGTGGTAGATCGAGTCACCGCGGTTGCCGCGCAAGATGATGGATCCGCGATCCGGGTTGAGACGTTCTCCGGTGTTCGGATCTACCGGATTCAGTTGTTCGTTATCCCACAGGCGCTCGCCTCGGGTGCCCACATAAGCGACTTCGGCAATGAGCTTGCCCGGCAGTTCACGCTGGACGTTCAGGTTCCACTGGTAGGTCTGAGGGTTTTTCAGGTTTGAAACCACTGATTCAACCAGGTTGGTTGGATCAACGGTCGGGGTAATCGAAGATAGCGTCGCCAAGGCACTGGCAGTGCCGCGGCTGGTAGAACCGCCGAAAATGTTTCCACCCAGTGTATTTGGCGCAGTGGCGGCGGTGTTGTTGCTGATGTTAGTAAAGAAGGCATCGTAGAAGATACCGACACCACCGCGGATTACAGTCTTGTCTTCTCCGAAGAAACGCTGCCAGAACTTCGGCCCGTAAGAAAATCCGAGTCTCGGGCCCCAGTTATTGCGGTCAGGTTGTAGTTCGGTTTGCTGTTGGAAAGGCGCTGTCAGAGCAGTGGCTCGATTGACCGCGGGAAAGGGCAAAACGTTGGATGCATCGGGAGGCTGATATTCATAGCGCACACCGTATTCAAGCGTCAGGTTCGGCCGTACTTTCCAGGAGTCCTGGAAGTAGTACGCCTGCTGAGTAGTTGGAACACTGATGGTCGGATTTCCAAACTGCTTGTTGATGGTTCCATTCGGACCGCTGAAGTTATCGAGGTAATTGGCGAGATCCGTGCAGGTCGCCAACCCTATCGCTGAGCAGTCGCCTCCAGAAGAGAAGACGATGGTGCCATCAGAATTGAACGGGATCTGGTCTCGCACGAGCAGCACGGCTATGTCGGCGCCGATTTTGAAGGTATGGGTGCCCCGGTTGAACGACACGGCATCTTGAAATTGGATGGTTTTGTGCGACCGGCCTTGCGGAAATGTCGCTTGCGCAAAACCGCCGAACACGGTGTTGCCGAGAGAAGACGCGAGCGCCAGACCAGGAAGGTGCGCGAGCGGATTCGCCAATGTTGCGGCTGTCGGGTTGAAACCGAAATCGATCTGTTGTCCGGAGAACCGCAGTTCGTTGACGACCCTCGGGCCGAACGTATGAGCCCACATCACGCCCAGGTTGCGAGCCGGTCCACCCTGCATCGTATCGGCGCTGGGCAGGGCGGTGCTGTTCGCAAACAGATCCGGAGTAAGGCTGCTGAAGGTATCGGTGTAGCGGGCAAAAATCGTGTCCGATTCGCTGGGATTGTAGTCGCCGCGAACGGTCCACTCACGACTCAGAGATTTGGTCGTGTCGGTTCTAGTGAAGAGCCCGACATCGACGGTGCAAGGTGCAGGACAGCCGGGCCGCGCGCCGATCGGGATCGGGCTGCCGTCCGAGATCGGAGCGCGCAATCCCGCGAGAGAATTAAGAAGGATCTGGGCATTGTTGTTCGAACCCAGAGACTGTAGCGTTGACGCTCCGGCGGCTGTTGGAATCGTCAACTGCACCGGCAACGGGTTGGGCGCGCCAAAGAGTCGGGTCCACTGCGATGTGCCGAAGTAGTAGAGCTTGTTCTTCAGGATGGGACCGCCCACGCGAAAGCCAAACAAGTTGTTTACAGCGTGCGGAGTATTGGTGAGGCCGCTTGCAGCCTCCTCCGGGGTGACGGCGAAAAGCGCATTCCCTGAATACTGTTCCCATAGCGCGCCATGGATGTTGTTGGTTCCCGACTTGAAGGTCAGGTTGGTGACGGAGCCACCACCGCGGCCGTACTCTGCCGAATATCCGTTCTTCAGCACCACGACTTCACTGACTGCCTCCTGGTTCGTGGGTTGGAGGGCTTGTCCTGAGATGCCGTTGTCGTTGTTGTCAAATCCATCGAGCAGAAAATTGTTGGCGCGAGGGCGAAGGCCGTCCACGGAGAAGCCGACTCCATTGGTAAAGCTGTCGCGCTGCGTAGATGGCGCGACTCCGGGCATAATCTCAGCCAATTCGTAAGGATTGCCGGTGACCAAGGGCAAATCTTTTATTTGAGTTTCAGAAATGACTCCTGAGAGTTCGCCTGATTCGGTTTGTACGTGCGCCGCCGATGCTTCAACGGTGACGGTTTCGGATGCCTTGCCTGGCACCAGTTTGATACTGACGGGAGTGGTCTGCGAGGCATCGACTTGAACATTCGCCAAGCGCGTAACGGAGAAACTCGGAGCCGAGACCGTTATACTGTAAACACCCACGTCCAAGGCCTCGATTCGAAATTCTCCATTGGGACCGCTCACCGTATTTCGCTTTTCGCCGCCGGTTTGGGCTTGCACTTCAACCGGTGCTCCACTCACAACTGCTCCGCTGGGATCCGTAATCGTGCCAGCGAGCGTGCCGCGCGTCGATTGTGCTGGGCACAGTGCAGCCAGCGAGGTTAACAACACAAACACGACCACCCGAGTAAATCGTGAACTCATGTACTTGTCTCCTGACGAAAAATGTTGTGCCGAACGGCACTACCACCCCAAAGTCATGCAAACTTATTGCAGGGAGCTTGCAATCAGTGAAAGTACGAAAGGCACTTTTACAGCCGAATTGTGCTGCAGGTGTTCGTTATGGGTTCGAGTGGTGGCATTCGGGGGATGAACCAGTGCCGGATGAGTGATCGATGCGAGGCTTGCGTTTGAGGATGGACCTACACAGCGCTACATGGATTGGTAGAAAACGAAGCGCAGTCACTATGAAAAGCAATAGACATGTTCTGTCAGCACGCGACGCGCATGTTATGTCCGCTCATGATCTTCCGAGGCTCTCCACTCGTTGAAGAGTCTTTCTTCCTCATCGAAGGTAACGAGCGGTGACAGCACAATCCCAGAAGAAACACTGGGAGTTAACTGTGCGTAAGCTTACCTGCAGGAAAACCATTCTCGCTATTTTTCTGATCTCAGCTTTAATACCCATCACTGCCGGGGCGCAGAACTTTCAGATGCTTGTCACCCTTCATGGATACAACGGTGCGGTCCCCGACATCAAGGCGGGCGAGATTCACAGCTTCAAGGCGGTCGGCGATGCGCCGCTCGTGCAGTTTGACACTCACATCAGTCCCCGTTTCATTCAAGAAAACTTATAATTGACGTCTAGCAAATCAGGCAGGCAAGCATAAATTCAGACTGTCGGACGGAGGCGATATGGCAAAGGGTTACTGGATCACGTTTTATCGGTCGGTTTCCAATCCCGGCGCGCTCGCTGAATATGCGAAGCTGGCTGGGCCTGCCATCCAGGCGGCTGGAGGGCGCTTCGTGGCACGCGGGACAGCGCTTGAGGCGTTCGAGGAAGGAATCAAGGATCGATCCGTCGTCATTGAATTTGATAGTCCCGCAAAAGCAATCGCAGCGTACGAGAGTCCAGCCTATCAGGCCGCTCGGAAACTCCTGGAAGGCGCAGTTGAACGGGATGTGCGCATTCTGGAGGGTGTTTCCTGAATACAAAAAATCTTATCGCGAAACACTGACTTCCTGAAGTTTCCTCGCGCGTGAAGTTTCCTCCATCCAGTTGCTCGGTATGGACGCTGCCAACATGAGGGCAGCGCCCGCCAGCGCGCAATGAATGGCAAGGTAATTCAGCCCACCCGCTACGTCAGATGCCTTATTGATGGTGCGAGGAAGGTAGGCAAGGAATACTGAGACCAGAACCGTGACTCCGAGTGTTTTCGCGGAGACTCTGGCATAACGTTTGGTCGTGAGACCTACTGCACAAGCAATGAATATCGCACCAGTCATGTAGGTCCAGAGCGCATGGACAGGGATCCACGCCGGCAAGGTAATCACGACGGTGGGATCTTCCTGCGGGAATCCGGGGGCGAGGGCAGGATGGCGAAAAAGCTCGAATCCGAAAATAGCGATCGGAAAAGCGAGCAGAAAACGAGTGATGGCAAGCACGCGCGGGGCGAACGTGTTTCGTGAAATGCCGAAGGAAAGTATGCCGGCGCCAAGAGCTGTGTCCCTCAATATGAGCGTCCGCACGAAGCCCAGTTGTGGTTCACGAATCAGGTTTGGGATGTGCATCAACACGACAAAAAGCAGGAGCATCGTGCCCAGCAACGTCGCTGCGAGCCGCCAACGAACAGTGGATGAAAGGCTCAAAGCCGATGCAAGGAGCGCACACCCTACAAAGTAGGCCCAGAACAAACGCCATGGCATCCATGCCGGCACGATCATCGCGACGAAGTGCACGGTTGTGAAGTGGTCGGCTCCGAAAATAGCCATTGCGATAGCGACGAGTAGCGGGGCGAACCAGAATAGTTTGTCCAGGCCGCCGGCACAGCGGATGTCTCGTTTCGGCAGGCAGAAAAGTCCGATCGCCAGCGTGCTCCCTCCAGCGATATAGGGCCAAAAGGTTATTGCGGGAATCCCAAATACGGGACCGGAGAAATTCCAGCGGCAGAAGAGAGCGGGAATCAGCAAGCGGCACCCGGGAAACTTAGGAAATCCGACACGGTGGAGAAGAGACTAAAACGGGCGTGGCACTGACAGCAATAGCCACTTCGGCAAACGAGGGTATGACCACTCGGATCAGCCTTACACTTTGTCGTGACGCGGCTCTTTCCTCAGCAATTCTCGAACTGACAGAACATCTTCGCTGCAGCTTGCAAGCAATGTTGCAAAACAAAGGGCGAGCACCGAATGGTCTAACGAGGCACCGAAATACTGCCAGAGAGGAGCGTGGTCCCCGGGGTAGTTGGAAGAAAAGAGCAAACAAAGCATGTAGATCAGGCCGAAGCTGCTCGCAGCCCTGACCGCGATGCCGAATACGAGCGCCAACCCGATCGCCAATTCACCGTAAGCCACCAGGAAAGCGATGGGCATTGCAAGCGGCAGCACTACTCGCTGCAGCACGGGAACCATGAATGGATACGCCGAGCCATCCTGCAGAAAACGGTTGATCCACCACTGGAATCCGCCGCCCAAGGTGAACTGCGTACCAAATACTTTGTATTGGGCAAAAATCAGAAACAGGCAACCGACCGCGATTCGTAAACCGGCCAGAGCCCATGTATTTCGGCTCGCGTTTTCGCTCTTGCCCACGAATCCGCCGTTTACGAGAAGGCGGCGCCCAATGCGCCTCCTCCAACCGCGAAGAGTACATACCAACCAAAGACGATGGCCAGCGCTGTCGAAAATTTCACTTTCCCGAAGCTGAAACCGATGGCCGTTAAAATCAAAGTCCAGATCATGAAGACATCAACGGCGGTGGCAACGCTGTAGAGAAAGGGCGAATTCGCCTGGGTCAGGAAATACCCGGGATTGGTGGCGACGGGATTCTGGAGATTGAAGGAGTCGGGATCAGCGCCCGCACCAACCGAGATCATCGCGAGAATCGACTTCAGAGCGAGCGGCAGGCTTGCGTACATCACGATGGCATAAGCGGTTTTGAACTTGAGGTCAGCCGCACCAGCGGCCAGCTTGAAAGTACCGAACAGAACTGCCGCGATCAGAAGGTTCCAAAGCAGGATGATCGCTGGATACCCGTATAAGAAATACTTGGTTCCGTTCGCCTGACGAGCAATGGCCTGCTCGCGCTGGTCGGCAGGAAGCTGCTCGATTCGCCGGGTAGCGCTAGGGGAGGCGTCGATCTGGTTCTGCACGACCTTGTGATAACCGATCTTCTGGTCGATCACATAAAAAAGTCCCAAAGACAGCACCGAAAGCAGAAGGAACGGCGCCCACCAGCTGGCGCTGCGGCGGAGATCGGCAAAGGTCTTGCTGGGGGCGATAAACGTGTTGGCGATGCGCGCGGCTTCTGACAAGCCAGCGGACTGCGAAGTCGGCATCGGGGCAGGCAAATTAGGTGCTGCGGCCATAAAACCTCCATGTCTTACAGTGGCGGATTCTATTGCGAGTCAGGTTCCGAGACAAGCGGGCATCGGCGAATAACGAGAAGAACCGGCGAATGGCGAAGGAGGTTAGACGGCAATCTCTGGAGTGGCTTCGAGAAGGCTTCGCGTGTAGGGGTGCTGAGGATTCCGGGTGATCTGCTCCGCCGGGCCAATCTCAACAATTTTGCCGCGATACATGACGGCGATCCGAGTGGCGAGATAACGCACGACCGGCATGGAGTGGGAGATGAAAAGATAGGTAAGGCGGAACTGGCGTTGGAGCTGTGCCATGAGGTTGACGATTTGCGCCCCGACGCTGACATCCAGGGCAGAAACTGGTTCGTCGGCGACGATGAACTTGGGGCGAAGGGCGAGAGCGCGGGCGATTCCGATTCGTTGGCGCTGACCGCCGCTGAATTCGTGAGGAAATCGACGCGCAGCAGATTGGTCGAGGCCGACGGCGTGCAATAGCTCGGCGACGCGCGTCGGTATGGAAGAGGAAGACATGTGCTCATGAATGGCAAGAGGTTCGGCAATGATGTCTTCTACCCGCATGCGCGGATCAAGCGAACCGAACGGATCTTGAAAGATGATCTGCATGTCACGGCGGAGGTGACGGAGGTCGGTACGGTTTGCGGAGAGCAGGTCTCGGCCATCGTAAAGTACTGAACCTGACGTGGGCTCGATCAGACGAAGAACCAGGCGGCCGAGAGTGCTTTTGCCGGATCCGGACTCGCCGACCAAGCCGAGGGTTTCGGCGGGTTCGATGTCAAATGAGACGTCGTCGACAGCGCGGACTTCGCCCTTCGCCCCCCCTCCAAAAACTGACTCGCCCAAGGGGAATGTCTTGGTGAGGTGGCGGATTTCGAGCAGGGGCACGAAAGAATGCTAGCAGGAAAGGAAGATTTTCTTTCTACTTTCCTGCGACGAGAGGAACCGCGAGTAACGCCGCGAGCATGCCGATTGCCTTCCAGCGGGTGAAATGTTCTTTCAACACGATGCGAGCGAGAAGAACGGTGATCGCGGGATACAGAGAGGTGAGCACAACGGCGGCGTCGAGGCGGCCGATTTGGGCGGCGCGCACGAACAGTGCGGTGCCGGTGACGTCCAAGATGCCGCCTAAAAATCCCCAGGCTGCGCTTTCAGATGAGATGTCGAAAAAGTTGCGCCTGAAAAGAACAACGGTTGCCGTAGCGAGGAGACCGCCGGTTCGAGACGAAGCCGCGAGCCAAAGCGCCGACCCATTCCCAGCCTCACGCATGCACAGATAAAAGCCGGAGAAGCCAATGCCGGCCAGGGCCGCGAGGCCGATGCCGTCGGAGCCTCCGCCTTCATTGCGGGAGATGAGCCAGATGCCGATACCGGCGAGGATAAATCCGAAAATGTTCAGGGCTGGCGGCAGGCCTTCAGTAATCATCCCGAAGGCGGTGGGAATGGCGGCGCCCAACAGAGCGGCGATAGGAGCGGTAAGGCCCATTTTGCCTTTCGCCAGCGCACCGTAAAAGATGGCAAGTCCCGTGCCACCGATGGCACCGCCAGCCATGGCCCATTCCATGTTGTGTGACGGCGGCACCGGGGAATGAATCGCCCGGGCAAACAGCGCCATGAGGATCAAACCACCACCGTTTACGACGCAGGCGACGACGAAGGGATTGCCACGGCGTGAGGCATAGCCGCCGAGGAAGTCGCTCACGCCCCAGGCGAAGACGGCAATGAGGCTCAGGGCAGAAGGCATGAATTGGGCGGGCAGCGGCATGGGTATTTCAGAGTACACGAGGAAGGGAGTGATCGACGAGGAAGGCAAACTCAAGCCTTTACCGCAAAGGGCAAGCAGGAAAGCCGCGAAGAAAACGCTAAGAAAGGCTAGCGGGTTTTCTCGGAACTGGAAGCGGCTTGTGGAATTTCCGAGGCGAGTTCCTCGAGCAGACTGCGCAACTGGGTCAGGACTTCGGCTGCGGCGATGGCTTTGAGCGAAAATTTCAGCATTCCATCCGGAGTGAAATGCGCGCCACGCTGGGAAGAAACAAAGCGCGCCAAGCGGCCGGGGTCGATTACGGCGTTTTCGCGGAACTTGATGGTCATGAGTTCGCGCTTGCGTTCCATGGAGATCACGCCCACTTGCTTGGCGAGAATCTTTAGCGAAGCATATTCCATAAGATTCCGGACCTGCGTGGGAGGCTCGCCGTAGCGATCAGTCAGTTCGCTGGAGACGTCGGCCAACTGCGATTCGGTTTCGACGCCAGCGATGCGCTTGTACATGCGCAGGCGCTGGTTTTCTTCGGGAATGTATTCGGCCGGAATGCGAATATTGAGGCCAAGATTAATCTGGGTTTCGGCTTCCTGGGGCGCGACTTCGCCCTTCATCTCCCGGACGGCACGATCGAGCATTTGCGTGTACAGCTCAAATCCGACGGCTTCGATGTGACCACTCTGTTCGCCGCCGAGGAGATTGCCGGCTCCGCGCAGTTCGAGATCGAGAGCAGCGATTTTAAAGCCGGCGCCGAGGTCGGAAAATTCTTTTAAGGCCGCGAGCCGGCGACGGGCAATCGGAGTGAGCTCGACATCGGCAGGCACCAGCAGATAAGCATAAGCGCGGCGATTGGAACGTCCGACACGGCCGCGCAGCTGATAAAGCTCGGAGAGGCCGAAACGGTCGGCTCGATTGATGATGATGGTGTTGCAAAGCGGAATGTCGAGGCCGTTTTCGATGATGGTTGTCGCAACGAGAATGTCGGCTTCGTGATGCATAAACTTCAGCATCACTTTTTCGAGTTCGCCTTCCGACGTCTGGCCGTGGCCGACGATGATGCGGGCCTTCGGCACTAATTCCTGCAATTTCGCCGCGATCTCCCAGATGCTCTCGACGCGGTTGTGAACGAAGTAGACCTGGCCACCGCGGTCGAGTTCCTGACTAAGAACGGATTGAATGAGTTTTTCGTCCCAGCTGGCAACAACGGTTTGGATCGCCATGCGGTCTTTGGGTGGCGTTTCGATCACGCTCATATCGCGCAGGCCAACGAGCGACATGTGCAGGGTGCGGGGAATGGGTGTGGCCGACATGGTGAGGACATCGACTTCTTTGCGCATCTGTTTGAGGCGTTCTTTGTGGCGGACTCCGAAGCGCTGCTCTTCGTCCACCACGAGCAGGCCGAGGTCGGTGAACTTGATGTCCTTCGAGAGCAGGCGGTGGGTGCCGATCAGGATGTCGATTTTGCCGGCTTCGACTTTTTGCAAAATTTCTTTCTGCTGTCGCGGGGTGCGAAAGCGGCTGATCATTTCGATGGTGACAGGAAATGCAGCGAATCGTTGCTTGAAGGTCTCGAAGTGCTGGAAGGCCAAGACAGTCGTGGGCGCAAGAATGGCAACCTGCTTGTTGTCGTTAATGGCCTTGAAGGCAGCGCGCATGGCGATTTCGGTTTTGCCGTAGCCGACATCGCCACAAAGCAGACGATCCATCGGCTGAGTAGATTCCATGTCGCGCTTGACGTCGGTGATGGCGAGTTCCTGATCGTCGGTTTCGCTGTACTCGAAGGCGTCTTCGAACTCGCGCATCCATTGATTATCGGCGGAAAACGCATGGCCCTTGGCGGCTTTGCGCTCGGCATAGAGCTTGAGCAGTTCGTCCGCCATGTCCTGCATGGCTTTGCGAACGCGAGCTTTGGTCTTGGCCCAGGCCGCGGTGCCGAGATGATTCAGCGGCGGCTTCGCGCCCTCGGAGGAGCGATACTTCTGGATCAGATCGAGGCGAGTAAGCGGAACATAGAGGCGTGCGCCCTCGGCGTATTCGAGCAACATGAATTCGGCATTGCCGTCGCCTTGATTGATTTCCTTGAGACCCTGATATTGGCCAATGCCGTGCTCGACATGGACAACGTAGTCGCCGACTTGCAGATCGCGAAAGTCGGAGAGGAATGCCGAGGTCTTCGATTTCGAGCGCTGCGGACGGAGGATGACGGACTCGGATTCGTCGAAGAGATCGCGCGCACCGAAGATGGCGAGGTGGGCGTCGGGAATAACGACACCGTCGGGGACGAAGGCTTTCGCGAGCGTGGTGGTGAGAATCTCTCCGGCGAAATAAGCAGTTTCATCCGCGTAACTCTCTCCGCCGCGGGTACGGCTGCCGAGCCGGAAAGACAAACTGTTTTCGCTGAATATGTCGGCAAGGCGCTCGACCTCGCCAATGTTCGGGACGGCAATCAGGACGCGGTTTTGCTCGTTAATCTGCTTCTTTACTTCCTCCAGCATCGAGGGAACGGAGGCATGGAAGCGCATCGCAGGCTGCGTGTGGAAGTTGATAAGTTCTGGAGCCTCAGGGCGCTCGATGCCCAGATGTTCGATGTCGGCACCGGGCAGAGTTTGCAGCTTTTGCCACCAGGCATCAGGTGGAAGATACAAATCCGTAGGCCGGACAAGGTTGCCGATCTGGCTGCGCTCGTGTGCGTCTTCGATGCGAGACCAGACTTGATCGAATTCCTGACGGGCATGGTCAGGCTCGTCGAGCAGAACAGAAACGTTTGGCAACACGTCGAACACGGTGCGATCGGCACCGGCGACAGGAGCGTAGAATTCCCAGCCGGGAAAAACGGTTGCGCCACTGGCACGGACGGCTTGCTCGACGACCTCTTCGGCTCCGGTGATGCGGCGGCCGGAAAGCCGGGCATGGATCGCGCCAAGCAGCTCCTCGTTGACGGGAGTTTCGGTCAGGGGCAGCAGCAAAGCTTCGTCAACGGGGCTAGAGGATCGCTGAGTGGTCGGATCAAACTTGCGAATGGACTCGACTTCGTCGCCGAAGAACTCGATGCGGAGAGGCCGATCGGCTTCCGGCGAGTAAACGTCGAGAATTCCGCCACGAAGAGCGTACTCACCAGGCATCTCAACAACGTCGGCGGACGTGTAACCAACCGTGTTGAGGTGCTGGAGCAAGGGATCGACATCGAGCGATTCGGCGCGGCGGACCACACGAGCCAAACCGCTGTAGTAGTCCGCTGAACGGAGCTTCAAAGCGGCGGAGGTGATCGGCGAGAGGAGGATCGACACTGCTCCGGTGGCAATCTTCCACAGAGCGACGGCGCGCTCTTCCTGAATCTCGGGATGCGGCGAGAGATTTTGGAATGGCAGCACGTCGCGAGTGGGGAGACCGATGATCGAATTCGGATCACTGCCACCCGCTAGCTCATGGAATGCCCGGAGCACCGGAACCATGTCTTCGGCGGTGCGATTGTCGGGAACGACGACGATAAGCGGACGGGCCGCGGCTCTTTGCAGCAGAACCAGAAGGAGAGCCTTGGCAGTCGGAGTGAGGCCAGAAACACTAATCCTTGCCGTGCCCTCTTTGAGGTGGGAGGCTACACGCGAAAAGGCGGGTAATTTTTCCACGTCCGCGAAGAGATCGCGAACGAACGGCAAGACCATTGCTCTTTGATTTTAGCAGGCTAGATGCAACTGTGTCGGGTTGACGATATACTCTCGCCAATTTCAATGATCTGAAAATGATCGTCCCTTCGCAGGACAAGTCGAGATCAAGCAGATTCGTTGCCGCAGTAGCCGTCGCTGTTATCGCAGTGCTGATGTTCGGCCTACACGGCTCTGCACATCTGAGGGCCGTGGGGTTGTTGCTCAGAATTGAAAATCCGGCAAATCCGCACTGGATTGCGCGATGGACCGCGTCGCCGGTTGAGGAGACATTGACGGAGGTGCCGATACCGGGCGGCACGATTCGAGCGCGATTGTACGTCCCGAAGAGCAATCCTGACGCGCCGGGGATGGTGATCGTGCATGGGCTGCATCATCTGGGGATTGATGAGCCGCGATTGGTGGCATTTTCGCGTGCGATTTCGGCGAGCGGCATTCGAGTATTGACGCCGGAATTGTTGTCCTTAACGGATTACAAGGTCGATCACGCGTCGGTGGATCTGATTGGAGATTCGGCGCGGTTCCTGTCGAGAATGGCCGGGAAGAAGGTAGGCATGCTGGGGCTGAGCTTTGCAGGAGGCTTGTCGCTGATTGCCGCGGCTGACCCTCGCTACGCGCCATACGTAAGCTTTGTTCTGGCCATGGGCGCTCACGACGATTTAGAGCGTGTGTGCCGGTTCCTGGTCACGAATCGGATTCAACGGCCCGACGGCAGCGTGCTGGAAATGAAGGCGCATGAGTATGGAGCGCTCATCTTGATCTATTCGCATGTGGAGGATTTCTTTCCGGCGCAAGATGTTTCGGCAGCCCACGAAGCGCTGCGGTTGTTGTTGTGGGAGAAACCAGAGGAATCGAAGAAAATCACCGAAGGCCTCAGTCCGGAATCACGGAAGAAAATGGACTTGCTGTATGACCACCATCAGGATGCATTGGCGGGGGAGATCGAGGCATCGATTACTCGCCATCGGGCGGATATGGTTCCAGTTTCTCCTCATGGGCGGATCGAGGGATTGTACGTGCCGGTCCTACTGTTGCACGGTTCCGACGATAGCGTAGTGCCGCCGTCGGAGTTGCTGTGGCTGAAGCAGGATGTGCCACGTCAGGAACTGCGAGCAGCGCTCATCAGCCCAATTTTCACGCATGTTGACATGAGGAGCAGACCGGCCCTCTCAGACACACTTCAACTCGTACAGTTCATGGCGCAGATTTTTGAATTGACGGATGGAGAAGAAGCTGTAGCGAAGTAAGGCTCGTTATCCGCGCAGCAGGGGCCGGGTGAGGCAAGTCGGGCCTCCACCGCCATTAATACAGAGTTCGGAGCCGGGGAAGGTACGCACATCGAAACCAGCTGCCCGCAGTTTGTCATTTGTTTTGGGGTTGTTCTCTAAAGCGAGCAGACGTTTATTGCCCAAGGACAAGACGTTGCAGGCCATTGTGTCGCGCTCAGAGTAGTCGATTTCGATGAAGTTATAACCGCGCGACTTCAGGAAATCGAGCGTTTCGACGGCGAGCCAGGGCAAATCAACGAGCGCGGTTTTTTCATCGAGAAAACTAGTTAGTGACATCAGGTGGAGGCAGACATTCGGGCCGGATCCATGGGGCAGAGGGGCAGAAATAACATCAACACCCTTGCGGCCAAGGTGCTCACGAAGCTGGGAAATCCCAGCGGCGTTGGTACGGTAACCACGGCCTACGAGCAGAGTTTTGGAATCGAGCCACAAAATATCGCCACCTTCTGTTGTGCCGGGTGGAACGATTTTGGCCAGCACCGGCATCCCGAGGGTTGACGCGAAAGTACCGTGCCATTTTCCTTCTTCAATTCGATTGTGCTTTCCCGGATGCATCAGGAGCAAACCATGATCGGACGGCAGAGAAGCGTCATGAACGTAAACGGCGTCGAGTGAAAGCGCGTTGGACGGCGGGAGTTCCAGGACTTCGGCCCCAGCGGCAACAAGCTCGCTACACATCGCGTCGTGTTGGGCCTGGGCAGCTTCGAATTCCGGAGCATGCAGGAAGCCGAGGTCACGCCATCGCGCTGCGCGCTCGGGTTTGTTCCAGCCGGCCATGCGTGGAGAGCAAACCATGACTCGCCGCAACGGGTCGACCATAGAGTGACCGTTGAATTGGAGATCTGAGGCCGGATCTGCCATACCGGCGCCGAACTTTTGGTAACTGCTGGACATGAGAAAAATTTAAACTGCGGCTGAAGCAAAAGCAATCTGCGCCGAATGACCTGCTAGACTATCCATTCTCTTGTGGGGAGGATGCGTGCCGACAGAGCCTGTTCTGATCGTCCACGGGGGTGCGTGGGCGATTCCCGATGACATGGTCGAAGCGCACTTGAATGGCGTGAGGAACGCCGTGGCTGCGGGTTGGAAGGTTCTGAGCCGGGGCGGACCTGCGCTGGATGCGGTGGAAGAAGCAGTAGTGGTGATGGAAGACGATGAGACGTTCGATGCCGGGCGCGGAAGCTTTCTCAATCGCGAGGGCAAGGTGCAAATGGATGCCCTGATCATGGATGGGTCCACGCTGCGTGCAGGAGGGGTCGGCTGCGTAGAACATTTGCGAAACCCGGTGCGAGCGGCGCGAAAAATTCTGAGTGACAGCCCACATGTTTATTTTGTGGCAGAGGGTGCCGAGCGGTTCGCGGTCGACCATGGGATTCCGCTCTGCAAGAACGAAGACCTGATCATTCCACGTGAAGTAGAAAGATTGCGCGAATACCAGAAGAACGCCGGGGAAGAAAAACCGGATCTTTTCGCACCGGCAATTTCGCATGACACCGTCGGCGCGGTTGCTCTCGACAGCAAAGGCAATATATCTGCAGCGACCTCAACCGGCGGAACGTTGAACAAAGCGCCGGGGCGGCTGGGGGATTCCTCGCTGATTGGCTGTGGCTGTTACGCCGACAACAAGACAGCTGCATGTTCAACGACCGGTTGGGGCGAGCCAATCATGAAGCTGGTGCTGGCGAAATGGGCGACTGACCGGGTCTCGGCGGGGAACTTGCCGGAGTGGGCAGCGGCGGAAGCGATTCACTACCTGCAGTCGCGGGTCAGCGGGCATGGTGGACTTATTTTGCTGGATGCGAGGGGACGTTTCGGGATCGCGCACAATACGCCGCGGATGGCATGGGCCATCCGAGATGCGGCACATGAGGACTCGGGAATCAGCCGACAGCCTACGTTGTGACCGAAACTCAATTGCGAGCTTAACCAAGGTAGTTCCTATCAGTGATTTAGCTTGATTTCAACGCGGGCCGTGATGTAAAACCAGCCGACAGTCCTTCGCGAATTAAATATGTGTTTCCTTCGCCTGCCGATGCAAAGCGGACTGGCTTGTGTTCGGCCACAAAAGCAACTGACTGAACTCAATTTTCCTGAGCACCCCAGGAGAGAATTATGACTATGCGCAAGCTGGTTCTGTTCGTGCTGTTTGTGCTTATCTTCAAGACGTTGAGCCTGGGTCAAAGCGTCACTACCGGCGACCTGCACGTGACCGTGAAAGACTCGAGCGGGAAGTTGGTGACAAACGCATCGGTCAGCGCGAAGGATCAAGCCAAAGGTCTGGAGCGAACGGGGACGGGGAACGGTCAAGGCGAGTACCGTGTATTGTCGTTGCCGCCAGGAACGTACATGGTGTCGGTGCAGGCGCAGGGGTTCGCGAATCTGACAGCGTCGAACGTGGTCATTACGGTCGGTCAGGTAGTCGATCTGCCGGTGACGCTTTCCATAGCCGGGACGCAAGAGGTCGTGAATGTCAGCTCGACTGCTGAACTGGTGGAGACAACTCGAAGTTCCACAACCAACACAGTGGAACAGCGCGCGATCGATAATTTGCCGATCAATGGCCGCAACTACATCAATTTTGCACTGACTGATTCGCAAGTGCTGCGGGACAACGCGCCCGCCACCGGAGCCGCCCCGACATCGGGACTCAATATCAGCGGGCAAAGGGCGCGCTCGAACCTGGTGAACGTAGATGGCGCGGACGCGATCGACAATTCGACGAACGGCGTGCGGTCGACGGTTTCTCAAGAGGCGGTGCAAGAGTTTCAGATAATTTCGAACAGCTATGCGGCCGAATACGGACGAGCGTCCGGCGGGGTAGTGAATATCATCACGCGGTCGGGATCGAATGATTTTCACGGCGACGTGTACGGGTATCTGCGGAACAGGAATTTTCAAGCCGTCAATCCGTTCAGTACGACTTCCAATCCGGCTTACACGCGTGTGCAAGCGGGAACTGCGTTCGGCGGACCGATCAAGAAGGACAAGACGTTTTTCTACTTCGCGTACGAGGTTACCCGGCGTCATGAGACTGGATTTTCAAGCATCGGCCAGGACGGCTTCGGATTAGTGCCGTTCAACACGGGGACAATTGCAGGCGGAGCACTCCCGTTCGGAACGATCCAAGTGACTCCGGAACAGGCGGGTTTCCTGGGAGCCCTGACGCCAGCCCAGATCGGAGCTATCGGGCTCCCGAATCTAGAACAATATTTAGTATTCCTGGGCGCCTCCTCGGGGATGGCCGTGAACGGAGCGTGGCCGAAAGGTCTGGTGCAGGGGCTGACCGGAGGCCTGCTGTCCGCGTTTTCCGGGTTTCCGAATTGCCCGCCTCCCGGACCGTGCTTCGTGCCGACCTCATTCCAAACACTGGCTTCCCAGGTGGGGAACTTTCCAGTATTCGAAGGAACCAGTCTGTATTCGTTGCGGATCGACCACAACATTAGTCAAAATCATCGCTTGATGTTGCGTGCGAATGTCAGTCCCAGCACCGTTACGGGGATTGAAATCAATGGGCAGAACCAGGTGTTCGGTGAGAACGCTTACTCACGCACGTCACAACAGACCTATCGCGATGTTGCGGGGGTTGGGCAGGAAACCTGGACGATTGGGAACAACAAAGTTAACGACTTTCGTTTTCAATATGCGCGGCGTGGCTTGTCCTATTTCTATAACACGCAAAATCCAGGCGGCGCCGACGTAGCGATTAACATTCCGGGATTCGCGTTCTTCGGACGCGAACCTTATTCCTACATTCAGCGCGTTGAAAAGCGCTATCAGATTAGCGACAACTTCTCCTGGACGATTGGACGCCACGATACGAAGTTTGGAGTGGACTTCAACTACATCCCGATTACGGCGACTTTCACGGTCAATTATGGCGGCGAGTATTATTTCGGCGGCATCTCGGCTCCAGCAGCGGGGCTGCCTTCGCTCTCCGCAATCCAGGCTTATGGTGCTGGTATTCCGCAGTATTTCGTGCAGGGCGTGGGGAATCCGAAAGATTCGTTTTCGAACAAGCCACTGGGCCTGTTCTGGCAGGACTCGTGGCGGGCGCGCTCCAATTTTACGGTGAATTACGGGCTTCGCTATGACATCGAGTTCCCGCCGCAGTTCCCAGAGCCAGATGCATTTGCGCTCGCCGCATATAACCAACTCGGATTGTCGAAGAATATTCAAACCGACACGCATATGTTCCAGCCCAGAATTGGTTTTGCGTGGGACCCGAAAGGTGACGGGAAGACGGTGGTTCGGTCCAGCTTCGGCGTTTTCTTTGACCACCCACTGTTGGGTTTGTACTTCCTGGGAGATGCTTCGGATGGATCGAAGACCGGGCAATTGTTGTTCTTGGGCAGCGCTCCCGGTTGCAATCCAGTAGTTCCGCCGTTGAGTCTGACGGCGACGAACCTGTTTCAAGGAACCGCGGGCACGTGCTTTCCGGCGGCGGTTTCAGCTTTTGGATATGAATCGAATCAGCAGCGCTTCAATTCATCTCTGCCGAACTCCCTGTTCCTGAATCAGGGGTACATCTCGAATGGCGTGCCCCTGGTGTCGCAGCCGTTCGGATATCCGCAGAGCAGAAATTTTTTGTATGCGTACTCACAGCAGGCGAATCTGACAGTGGAACGCGACTTGGGCGGCGGGTTCGCGTTGAGTCTGGCCTATAACTGGAACGGCGGGCGACGGCTGAACCGTCCAATCAACGCGAATACCGCACGCGGAGATCTGCTGACGGCAAACTGGCAGGCAGCCGTTGCTGCGGGCGCGAACTTGCCGACTGATAGTCCGTTGGCGGTTGGAACGGGCGCGGTGCCGTGCGGGCCGAATCCGATTCCGGGCGCGCAAATGCCATTCTTCGTTCCTGCGGCATTGGTCAGTTTCTTCCGGCCATCGGGGCTGAATCCTTCTCTGGCTGGCGGGGCCCTGGCGCCATGTGTTCCGCTCGCATTGGCGGACCTCAAGGCTGAAGGCTTGAATACCGCTTGCAACCCGGGAGCTACTGCCCTGACAGGTTGCGTACCGTTCAGCGATATGGACGCCAACTTCTCAAATGGGAGCTCGATCTACAACGGGTTCACGGCGAATCTGCGCAAGAGATTCTCGAAACATTATCAGTTCCTGGCGTCCTATACCTGGTCGCATGCGATCGATGACTCGACGGATTTAGAGTCACCGCTGGCGCCGCAAGACAGCTACTTTCCGAATCTGGAGCGATCCAGCTCGACCTTCGATCAGCGGCACCGGCTTGTGTTCAGCGGGGTTTACCAGAGCGGCAGGCTCGGCGGAGATAGCTTCGCCAGCAAATTCTTCAGCAACTGGACGGTTGCTCCCATTATCGAGGTGGCATCGGGGCGGCCGTTTAACATCCTGACGGGGACGAGCGACAACTTCCAATTTGATTCGGGCGGGCCACGTCCGAATGTAGTTGCGGCGGGAACTCCGACCAATGCTTGCGGCTATCCCACGGTTGCTTCCAAGTATTCGCGCACCGGTTTCTTCCAAGAAGTCTGCTTCGCCGACTTGACACCGGCGCAGTTGGCGGGTCCGAATGCGCTGCTCCTGCTGGATGGAAATCTAGGACGCAACGCCGGGTTCATGCCATGGACAGTGTTCAATGACCTGCGTGTTGCGCGGAGGATTTACCTCTACGAACGGGTCAATTTGGATGCGATCGTGGACATGTTCAATCTGGCAAATAAGAACAATACTTCGGCAGTGAACCCACTGTTCTTGAATGCCGGACAACCGACCGCGGCATACGACCCGCGACAATTTCAATTCGCGCTGAAAGTGAACTGGTAAGCTTAAGCGCGCAGAACCGTCGGACAACCCACTATCCGCCATAGCCGCGGAACGTCTAACCTACTTTGCCGAGCTATCCTTGTCGGAGCATTCGAGATGGAAGTTCATCAGACGCCTGATTCGAGCTCAATTAATGCGGAACCAGTGAGGCATGGCGGCCACGGGATATTTATTGGCCCCGGCGGATTGCGTGCCGGATGGCGATTGGTGTTGTATGTCGTACTCTGGTTCGCAACAGCGGCAATCGCAGGCACGATTGCTCGCTTGTTCGGATCTCAAGGAGTTGGCAAGACTCCGACCCAGTTGACGCCAAGCGGACTCAGTTTTCTAGAGGGCGCGCTGCTGTTTTATTCGGTCGTTGCCGCCTGGGTCATGTCAAAGATTGAGGGGCGCGCTTTCGGGCAATATGGTCTGCCCTGGAAAGGTGCGTTCGGCAGAGATTTCTGGGTTGGAACTGGCTGGGGATTTCTCGCGACGAGTAGTACGGTTTTAACAATTCTGGCGTTTGGCGGCGCGAGCATTGGCGGGGCTTCGATCCATGGGATGACGATCATCACTTCCTTCGCCTCCTGGACTCTGACGTTTGTGCTGGTGGGGCTGTCAGAGGAATTTACCTTTCGTGGCTATCCGCTGTTCACTCTGACGTCCGGAACCCGATTTTGGCCGTCAGCCATTCTGCTCTCAATTCTGTTTGCACTCGCCCATACCGGCAACGCTGGAGAAAACATTTTCGGATTGGTGTCAGTCGTGCTGTTCGGACTGTTGTTTTGTTTGTTTCTACGGCGGACGGGGAATCTGTGGTTTGCGGTCGGGTTCCACATGGGATACGACTGGGGGCAGACCTTCTTTTTTGGAGTTCCTGATAGCGGACTCCTGCCCTATCACAACCTGTTTTCCACGGTTTTCCATGGCGCGCGCTGGCTTACGGGAGGATCGGTCGGCCCCGAGGCAAGCGTTTTGACACCGATCATTTTGCTCATCGTGGGCGTGGTTTTCAGCTTGCGGTACCGGGAAGTGAAGTATCAACCGGCCTCGGCGGGCACTAAAGGACAGCTTGGAACCAGTGAGGCTGCGCTAACCTCCTGATAGACTGATTACATTCTTCGCGATTGCGGGAGTTCCACAGTCAAATGTCAGAAGCGTATACGCCAACCCAGCGCACGCGTGTGGTGCGCGAGCCGCAGCGGGCCGTTTATGACCGTGCCGCAGCGTACAAAATCCTTGATGAGGGTTTTATTTGCCACGTGGGTTTCGTGGTTGACGGCCAGCCATTTGTAATCCCGACCGGCTATGGCCGTGCGGGAGACAACGTCTATATTCACGGTTCCGCGGCAAGCCGAATGTTGAGAAATCTCGATTCGGGTATTGCGGTCTGCTTCACAGTGACCTTGCTTGACGGACTTGTGCTTGCGCGCTCGATATTTAACCATTCGATGAACTATCGATCGGTGGTTGTACTGGGAACCGCGAAGGCGGTCACCGAGCGGGAGGAAAAACTAGAAGCTCTGCGCTTGCTATCGGAACACATCCTTCCCGGACGTTGGGTGGAATCACGGCACCCGAACGAAAAGGAATTGAAGGCGACGACGGTGCTGCGGCTGCCGATCGTCGAGTTTTCGGCCAAAGTGCGGCAAGGTCCACCGATGGATGATGAAGAAGATCTGTCGTTTCCGACGTGGGCCGGGGTGGTCCCACTGCGGATGGTGGCGGGAGAACCGGTGAATGATCCAGGGCTCGAGCCGGGACGAACGGTACCTCCCTACGCTAAGCAATACAGACGCAACCTGTAATTCTGTATTCGAATTTTTGCCAGCCAACTTGGAATTCTGAGACGGGGATTCAAAGATAAACAAGGAACGAAGCGGACCCTACGTCAGAGAGCGGCTGGAATCCGCGTCTATGCTGTCAGGCAGCCATACGGCATTCGCTGTGATTGCAACCGCATTCGCCCTGGCTCGATCCCTGTTGTTGTCCGCCAGATCCAATGTGGGCTTCCTCGCAGGCCGAACTGCAATACTTCTGGTTGCCGGAAACTTCGCAACTACAGTTTGGATGGGCGCATTTGGTTTTTTCGGCTACGTTCATGGAAATTCTCCGGTTTGAATTTCAGGCCCACTTCCCGATGGCGGGAGCGGACCGACGTTGCTTCGATGCATAGGCGGGCGGAGGCGTTCAGGCGGCGGAGACTGTGGTTCACAGGATGGGAGGTTGTATGGGGAACTCAGAAAATCAACGGGTCGTAACCTGCACAAACGGTTCCCAAAGTAACGGAGGCCATCCCAGTTCAAGATTGACCCATCCAAACGTGGAGAGTAGCATTAGGATGCTCTTTTGCGTGCCTAGAACTATTTGCAAGCTATAGAAAACATGAGCATTGGGAAGCATTCTCTGCTTGTCCTGATGACTGGAGCCGCCCTCTGCGGCACAGCCTGTCAGACGGCGCAAAAACCAAATTCCCTGCTGCCAGCAAAACAGGCAAGCGCGCCGGCCATAACGCAGGCGTCCCCCTCTCCGCCCCAAAAGGCAGCCGACCCGGTACCTATACCAGTGGCAAAGGGAACCAACGGCACAGTTGCTGATCCAGCCGCTGAATTGATCGCAAAGGTCGAGAAGGAATATCAGGCTGGTCAAGAGAACTACAAGGCCGGGCACCTGGAAGCCGCCAAGGAAAGTTTTGATCGCGCTTTCGATCTGCTGCTCTCGAGCCCGTTGGATATCCGCACGGACGAGCGACTGCAGAAGGAATTTGATCAGGTACTGGATGGGGTAAATGGCTTGGAGTTGCAGGCGCTGCAACAAGGTGACGGGTTCACCGAGCAAAAATCGACGCCAGCACCGATCGACGAGGCTAACGAGACCACTTTCCCGGTAGATCAGAACATCAAGGCAAAGGCAGAAGCCGAAGTGAAGACAACGCACTCTGATCTGCCGTTGATGATGACCGATCAGGTTGCGGGTTATATCAATTACTTCTCTTCGAGGGGTCGTGGGACGTTTGAGGCCGCGTTGGCGCGCAGTGGCCGTTATCGCGCGATGATTGAGAAGACGTTGCGCGATGAAGGAGTTCCGCAAGATCTGATTTATCTGGCGCAGGCCGAGTCGGGCTTCCATCCATTGGCGTTGTCCCGAGCAGGGGCAAGAGGAATGTGGCAGTTTATGGGAAGCCGAGCCAAAGCATACGGCTTGGAGAAGGATTGGTGGCTTGACGACCGGCAAGATCCCGAAAAAGCCACCCGGGCTGCAGCACGCCATTTGAAGGATCTGTACAACGAGTTCGGCGATTGGTACCTAGCGATGGCCGCGTATAACTCGGGGCCAGGGACGGTGCAAAACGCGGTCAAGAGAACGGGTTATGCCGATTTCTGGCAACTCTATCAACGGAACGTTCTGCCGAAAGAAACACGAAACTATGTACCCATCATTCTGGCCGTGACGATCATGGCCAAGAATCCCCAGCAGTATGGGCTGGATGAAGTGGCGTTCGACAAGCCGGTGCCCTTTGATACGGTACGGATTGACTACCCAGTCGATCTGAGACTCGTAGCCGAGTGCGTAGATGCATCAGCGGAGAGCCTGCAAGACTTGAACCCGAGCCTGCTGAGGTTGACCACCCCAAAGAACCGGGAGTTCGACCTTCACCTTCCGGCGGGAAGCAAAGAGCGATACCTGACATCGATTGCGGCTATCCCACCCGACATGCGTGTCTGGTGGCGTTACCACAGCGTGTCCTCCGGGGATACGCTGGCATCGATTGCCCGATCGTATCGGACGACGCGTCAGGCGATCGCTCAAGCCAATGGGATCGGCGAAGATGAAGACCTTCAGGCGGAAAGCAAGCTGATCATTCCGGTTGCGCCCGGCAAGCATTCCTCAGACGAGGATGCAGTAAGTTATGCACGTCATCTGACGGTTTACAAAGTGAGGAAGGGTGACACGGTGCAAAGCGTTGCGGCGAATTTTGGCGTGTCCGTGACGATGGTCCGCCGCTGGAATCACTTGAAGGGCGAAAGCGTCGGCGGAAGGCGGGTCCTTTACATTCATCTTCCAGTTACCCCTCGAGCCAGCGAGGCAGGACTCCGCGTCGCTGCTAAGTCTAAATCTACTAAGCTGTTACACGCCAAATCCAAGGCGCCGGTTCGACACAAAGTGCAGCAGGGTGAGACTCTCTATTCGATTGCCAAGTCCCACAACACCACGGTGGAAGCTTTGAAAGAAAGTAATGGAAACCTGGCTACGCTACGTCCGGGAATGATCCTGGTCATCAACAGTACACCTCGTTAATTTTCAACAGACATCAAACACCTGCTCAAAAGCTTGCCTGGCTTGAACTGCAAGTTCGCAAAAGACTTTCGCAATAATTTGTTTCCAGGTAGGCGGAGGCAAGGTGTAATAATGCAGGAGCGCTGCTGCAAGGTGCCGTTACTGCGATAGCAAAAACTGCTGTGCTATAATCGCGGCCCGTTCAGTCCAACAACCAGCTACGGTTTTCTTTTTAATGTAGTGTGCAGTCCCCGGTATGCAGCAGCAAGCCGGCCAAAATCAGGAGGAGCAATGAACTTCGAAGAAACCCTCTATTTAAGAGATGACGAAGTGGATGAGTTCGGCGACGGCGGCGCCTACGGCGATTCGCTAGAAGAGGATTTTGAGGCAGAAGAAGAGGAAGAAGAAGAGGAGATGCCGGGATCGGAAATCTCCGAAGAGCCCGAACCCATGATGCCTCCTCCTCCAGCGCCGGTAAGCAGCGGCGGCGGGGGTGGAAGTCCAAAGAAAGCGGCGAAGAAGAAAGCTGCTCCCAAGAAGAAGGCGGCCAAGAAAAAAGCCGCGAAGAAAAAACCGGCCAAGAAAAAGGCGGCCAAGAAGAAGCCGGCGAAGAAGGCGAAGAAGAAAGCCAAGAAGGGCGCCCGGCGCCGGTAAAATTGATCAGCGAACGAGCCGCAGCCTTCGAGCTGCGGCTTTTTTCATTTTCTAATTTCGGATTTACTTCTTGTTCTGTACGGCCTGCAAGCACCTGCCGTAAAGTTCGAGCAGATGGTTGGCGTAATCCTCCGGTTTGGCCGCGGCGCCAGTGCCTTGAAAACCAACGCCCGATGAGGTCGTGCGGCCGTACCCAGTGGTCATTGCGACAAACTTCATCAAATCGAGCGCGATGTCCTCGTTACGACGCGCACCACCGCTAGAAGGAGTTCCTTCGTCCATGAATGCCTCCGTAGGAATTCGTATGCTGGGAATGTCTGCGTCCATCAAAGAAAAGCCTGCAGAATTTTGATGATAGCAGAAGGAGGATGCAGGAGTAGTCCTGGCCCAGCTCCGGCCGGAATAACAGGGTTCAGGTGAAGGAAGCGGGGCGTGTAGCGTTACTGACCTGGTGGATGCTGAATAAAGTCTTCAAGCACAGAATTGAAGTGGTCCGCGTCATCGACGAAGAGAGCATGGCCGGCCGTTGGAAAAGTTTCGACGCGAGCGGAGGGGATCATGGATTTGATCAGGTCCGCGGCCATGGGCTTAGTTCCTTCCTGACAGGTAATCAGCACAGGTCGATCAATCTTGGCGATTGCGGGACGCCAGTCAGGACGCGCGACGGCGCTGACACTAGCCGCGATAGCGCTATCAGAAGGCATCTGTAGCGACACTTTGATAATGCGCTGGATATAATTCTCCGGCTGTTGCTTCTTGTACATGCTGCGCACGAACTTCTCGGTGAAATCGGGCCGGTTGATCTGAATCTGGCGGTAAAAGCCGGCGATTGCGACAAAGAATTGCGGATCGATTTTGTCCCAGGCAAATCCGTCGACTAGCGCGTATGCTTTGATGTTGTTGCCGCCAAACTCTTCGGCATAAGTGAGGAGATCGGAAACAGCAAGCGACCATCCGACCAGGACTACGGGGCCAAGCTTGAGTTCGTCGACGAGCTCCTTGATGTCACGTGCGCGGCGTTCGGGGAAATTACCCTCCGAAACTTTTTCGGAATCGGCCTGGGAGCGAGGATCGAGCGCAACGACGTGATAGTGCCCGGCGAAGTAGCGGATTTGGTCCTGCCAGATCCACGCCGGCATAGTCCATCCAGGAACGAAGACGATGGAAGGGCCGGATCCGGCTTCAAGGTAGTGGAGGCGGACTCCATCGCTGGTTTTGAAATTGCCGGATTTCGTTTCCGGATTCGCGGCAGACGCTGTAACTGCGGCCCACAGGACTACGATCGGAAGAACGAATTTACGCTGCACGCGACACCTCGCTCATCAAGGCAAGAAGATTGTTTTCAGAATCGCGGAAGAAAGTCATCCAGAGATCGTGGTCAGGCATGCGCGCGATGACGTGCGGCTCGTCCTCAAAATGGACAGCGCTGTCGCGCAGCTGACGATGCGCCGCGTTAATATCAGGGACGGCGAAGTAAATGATCGAGCTGGGGTGATCGAACTCGGCCTTTTCGGGAATGTCGAGCATGAGCCGAATGCCGCCACAATTGAAGAAGGCGAGTTTGCCCGCGGTAAAAAGCAGCGGCAAGCCCAGCTTGTCCCGATAGAATGCAGTCGCGCGATCAATATCTTTAACGGTTATGGCGATCTGGCCTACACGAGTAATTCCGAGAGCTTTTGGGTCGGCAGTCATGGGTATTTACCTCGCTTTGCAAATTAGTTAGCATAGCTAACTATAGTTTATGACGAAAAGCAAGCAAAAAAGTGAGCCGGCGAAAAAAAGCGAGGAGGTGGCGGACCGCCTGCACTCGGCGGCGATTCACCTGTTACGACGCGTGCGGAAGCAGGACACTGCGACGGGCGAAGGGCCCGCACGGCTTTCCGCCCTATCAGTGCTGGTGTTTGGAGGGCCGATGACTCTCGGGCAACTGGCAAACGCGGAGCAGGTGAAACCGCCGACAATGACCAGGATCGTGGATGGGTTGCAGAAGAGCGGCTTGATCCGTCGAGTGGTGGACCGAAAAGACGCCCGACGAGCGACGATTCATGCAACGGCTGCGGGCAAGAGTCTGTTACAGCGAGGTCGACGATTGAGAATTGAGTATCTAGCCAAGCAATTGGAGAGGTTATCGGCCGATGAGTTGGACGCACTCGAGCGATCGATGGGTGTTTTGGAACGAGTGCTGCGCGAGTGGAGGTAGAGGGGAGCCGCTTTCAGTAAGGTTCGCAGGTGAAAGCCTACGTTTCAATTCCCACGTAACAAACGCGGCCAATGATGTAATCTTCGGGTTTTGTGCCGTCTTCTATCGGTAAGATTTCGATAGGATAACCCTGGTTTTGCGGTCGCAGAATCAGTTGATCTCCCGCAACCTCGACGTAGGTCACCATGGACGTTTCGTTTTTCTTAACCGCATACATGTTCGATTCACCTTTGCGATATGGAACAAGCGAATTGTAATGGCGATCAATCAGGACGGTGGCTCCGGGCAGCAGGCGAGGGTACATACTCATTCCCTCGCGGCCGTCGACTTTGACGATCACGAAACGCTCCCAGTCGTCGCGTTTTCCATGCACCGCAGGACGCAAGTTGCGCAAGAAGCTTTTCTTGAACTTGAGAATGCCTTTAACGTTCATGTTCATGACGATCGCTTCGGTCGCGGCGGTGGTAGCGTCGACCAGAAGCACGTTTTCGAATTCGTCGTCGGTCGGCGGCAGAATACTGGCACGCTTATTAATCTCATCGGGATCAAGAAGATCCAGGACCGAGAGCCGCTGCACCTTAAGGACTTTGTCCATTCCGTCCAAGCTTAGCCCACGTTTTCGATTCAGGAAGTTGGAAATGTGGGCTTGTTTAAAACCAGTCTGCGCCGCCAAGCCTAAGCCGGTCAGTTCTCCCGCGTCGATCCGATCCCACAGGGTTTTACGAAGATTTTCCTGCAACGCCTTGAATTTCACTTTGATTTCTCCATTGACTCGTCCGGAGCAGCCACAGGCTAATTTCCACAGTAGGAAATAATCAATTGGCTATAATATCCAATTGCTATTGTGATAAGAATCACCAAATCTAACAGAAAATTATCTTGACTCAAGATTATGTACTTCACTCAATGCTGAGCGTATAGTTATTCCGGTCAAGTACAAGACTTGACTTAGGAGACTGACGCTCATGATCGACTTGGTTTTAACTATCGCCGAATTGGCCGTGTTCCCATTTTTACTGGCGGCGATTGGAGGGTATTTGGCTGCCAAGGTTTTAGATGACGAGAAGCAACGAAAGTTATTTATTGGAACTTTCATCGTTCTTTTTGTCTGCGGAGTTCTTTTCTCCTCTATTCGTGAGACAAGGGCAGCGAGAGCCGACGAATTACGAAACAAAACAATCAGGGACATGTATGGTCAGATCACCGTGATGGTTGGCCTCATTACCCATCCCGCAGGGAATATGGAGCACCAAAATATTGTCGCGATGCTTAATGGACTTTCTGACAAGCTCAAGATTCCCAAGCCAGTTATTCCCAAACCTGAACCCACGCCCGAGCAGAAGTTGCGGGCAATGAACACAGAGCAGCTACGCAATTACACAATAGATTTGGCCCAGCAGATGCGAAATTTTGAAGCTGCTTTTATGCAGATTCGTTTTGCTACTACGATCAATCGCCCGCGCATCCAGACCAACGACGAGAATTTATTGCGTCAGGAATGGCAGCAGGAGGTTCAACAGGAGATAGCCCAGAGCACTGAGCACGAAAGCGAGTTCAGAAATAAATATTGGGGCGCAGCGCACAGTTTGAGAGATGAACTCTTGGATCGCTACAAGCGCGCAGGGAAAACTCCGCCGACCGTGGGGTATATGCAAGGAGAGGCGAACTCTGTGCTTGATATGGGGTCAACCGCTGGTGCAGACCCAATAGCGATGGCAGCAAATTACCTTGAAGCATTGGCAAGGGGACTGCCATAAAGAGAGTTAACCAATACGAGACATTGCAGCACCTTTGCGAATGTCAGGTTCTTCGGTATGAGAAGGCGGCCCATGAAAGATGAAAGAATCTTGCCTCTTGTCCTTCTTGAGGCCCTCGTGAGACTTCTCCCATCTGTCCACGATCAAGGCGACGAATCCAATAAGGGCCGCAACTGCGATGCAGACGAGCAACTGCAATGCTTGAGTCATGCTCGTAACCTCTCTACTAAGATGCCGATTGCTAAGAAAGCGACTCCGGTTACAAGAACTTCCATCAGAGTAAGCCATGGCACGCGATACGGCTCAAATAATTGGTATAGAGGAGCAAACACAATTACGAGGGTACCCGCTTCCCGTAACGCATACCCTGCCATTTTTGCTGTCGATTCTTTATCTGACAAGGTTACCTCAGTGCTACGCGGCCTTAGACTGGGTCAATTCCTTGTATTCCATGTTCTCCGATTTCAAAAGCTGCATCAGGGTATCACGGAACAAATAGCTATTCTTCCGGTTGTTGTATCGCCAAGAGACTTCGTTCATGTATGCCTTGAGATGTTTTACGGACAATTGATGCCACGTTCCAATCAAACCGCGTTTTACGAGCGAGAACACAGACTCGATGCCGTTTGTGGTCACGTCTCCGCGAACGTACTCTCCTGCGCTGTGATTCACCGTCTCATGATCAGCATTAGCGAACGCAGTGTCTTTGAAGTTGTAGAGCCGCGATTCGTCAGTCACGATCACTTCAACTTTCGCGTCCAGATGTTTATCGAGAAGCTGGTTCATGTTCCATTGCATCAGGTGACGCATCGGAATCAGGTGAACGTGTCCAGTGCTGGTTTCACGGATGCCGACGACAGGAATCTTGTCGCTGGTTCCCTTGCGGCCCTGATGCCGATGCTTTCCGCCAAGGTACACTTCGTCGATCTGGACAGTACCGCCCATTTTGCATCCTTCAGCTTCAGCCATTGCCTTGCGGATTCTGTGGCAGAGATACCAAGCAGTCTTGTACGAGACGCCCATCATGCGCTTAACCTGATTCGCGCTGATTCCCTTTTTCGATTCGCACATGAGATAGATCACGAAGAACCACTTGGTCAGCGAGAGATGCGAGTCATGGAACATCGTGCCGACAGTAGTGGAGAACTGATAATTGCAGGCATAGCAGACGTGAACTTTGCGCTCTTTTACCTGCGCTACGTTCTCGGAGTTGCAGCGCAAGCATCGAATACCATCAGGCCAACGAAGTTTTGCAAGAGTCTCGCGGCAGCGATCATCAGTGCCGTAGAGAGCAACCAAGTCCATCAGGTTCGGAGAGTTCATAGGGTCACCATGCCAAAGAAAAAGAAGCATCCGAAGAACATGACTAACGATGAGCTAGCAACGCACGTTTTCCATCCCAAAGTGCTGAAACATGCACAGGAACATTTGGAGCGGCTTAATAAACCGAAAGTCTCTAAGAAATCAGTGAAGTAGCTCATCACATGAGCAGACTAGCAGAAAGGTTACATTGAGTCAAGTATATAATCTTGTCTTGACTGTCAAATCAAGCAGCTATAAGTTGGAAGAGCTATATAACTCATTAAGGCTGGTAACGAAATGACAGTCGATTTACCGCAGGACAGCGCCGAGAGAGTCTTCACTGAATTTCGCAGGAAGGTTCGCTCGGCGGAAGTGCTCTCGGCGGCCGTGGAACGCATGCTGCGAATGATGCAGTTTACAGGCAAGTTGAGTGTAGTAGTGCAGAACGGGCGGGTATTGAAGTCCGGATATGAAGAAGGCTATTTTCGGCCGCAATGCGATGTTGCGGCCGAGGTTTAGCAATTCATCGACGGGAACGCATTCATAAAATTAAATAGCTGACAGGTACTCCGTAAGAGAAACGGGCCCTGTGACCGAGAAATCGGCACAGGGCATTTTTTTGTTGCGCGACATTTTAGGAGGAATTTATGGACGTGGACGAAATCACAATTGTTCTCATGGATCTGAAGTACTGCGAGCGATGCGGAGCGTTGTTTCTTCGCCCGCAGGAAAGCGAGGTGTTGTTTTGTCCGAGCTGTGAGGTGGAAATGGTCGAGTTGCCTTTGCCTTCGTCGAAGGTGAGCCGCGCATATCGACCGAGGGCGCGCAAAATCGGTGCCGAGTGTGAGGGTGAGGCGTTGCTCGCATACAGCGAAGGAGGCAACGCATGACTAGCGTAGCGATTGAGTGGATCGCGGCAACAGCCAACCCAGCGGGCGCGGAATGGCAGGGCGAGGCAGAACGGAGTTCGCTTTCGTCTGAGGAAACGCGGACGGTGTGGGACCAGCAGCCTTCTTCTGGAACCGATTCAGACCTTTGGATCTATCGGGACCGGACGGTGGCAATGCTGCGGAAGTATGAACGAATAGCATTGGAAGTAGGACGATTGCCGTCGTTGCTAGGCCGCGAGTTTTTCAGAACCCAGGTGACATCGTACAGAGCGCATACGTTTGAGGATTCAGTGATTTTCGTCCACGACATCGAACGCTGCCTGGAGACGCTGAATCCGCAGCAAAAAAAGGTCATTGCGGTCACAGTACTGCAGGAGTACACGCACTTGGAGGCTGCGAACGTCCTGGGAACCGCACCGGCGAACGTCTGGCGGTGGTTTGTGGAAGCGGTGGATCGAGTGAGCGAGATTTTTCTCGAGAGGAAGATTTTGGAGAAAGTACCCTGCGTCTTTCAGAAACGAGCGAAAACCTGTCAAGGGGGTAAAATCGACGAATTCTCCGCAAGCGATTCAAATTAAGGCAGAAATAAATTTTGGAAAAATGAAATAAGAACCCCTTCAATTTGCTATTCTGAATTTAGAGATGAAAAATTCTCAAAGGTGCGCTAAAAAGGCGCGCCTTTTGTTTTTGGGAAATAAATCTAATGAAAAATTCGAGACGTCGGCGATCGAAGATTGAAAATATCTCAGGAAGGTCGAGCACGCATCTTGAGAGACCGGTTGCGGAGGCGAAGACTCCTGAGACCAAGATCTGGCCGGCGATCAATCGCGTTGCGATCGGCGAGCGAATCGTGAATCACGTGGGCGACGAAGCAGAGGAAATCGTCACCGAAATGATTGCTCATGCCAAAGGAGGCAACTTCCAGGCCATGAAATACCTTTTTGAAATGGCGGGACTGTTTCCGGCGAGCGCCGCGGCTGATTCGGCGCCCAAAGACACGCTTGAGACGCGACT
>Ga0070735_10000726_pt1 | contig 34053 bp, 29 predicted proteins | sample Coa_R1_FD_66443 | JGI IMG/M metagenome (GOLD analysis project Ga0070735, IMG submission 66443) | Surface soil microbial communities from Centralia Pennsylvania, which are recovering from an underground coalmine fire - Coalmine... | ecosystem: Environmental > Terrestrial > Soil > Unclassified ...
GGGAGAGCGGGGCGTGGCTCCCGGCCCTGTCGCTGGTGGCCGAGTCCCTGGGGGCAGAGTCGCTGGCGGCCGAGTCGCTGGCGGCAGAGTCGCTGGTGGCCGGCGAGTCCGGGGTGACCGGGCACGTGCTGTGCACGCGGGGCCACGTGGGCGACGCGCCGGTGCTGGCGCTCGGGCCGCTGTCCGTGCGGCCGGACCGGCAGCGGTCCGGGGTGGGCAGCGCGCTGATGCACGCGGTGCTCGGCGCGGGCGACGCGCTCGGCGAGCCGCTGGTGACGCTGCTCGGCGACCCGGGGTACTACGGGCGGTTCGGGTTCCGGCTGAGCGAGGAGTACCAGATCAGCCCGCCGGTGGCCGGCTGGCGGGCGCACTTCCAGGTCCGGGCGCTGACCGGGTACCGGCCGGCGGTGCGCGGGATGTTCCGCTACGCCGAGCCGTTCGACCGGGTCTAGCCGGCCAGCGTCAGGCTGATCCCGCTCGGTACCTCGACGACGGTGCCGGTGATCTCCGCGGCGGCGTCCGACAGCAGGAACGCGACCCGGTCGGCGGCCTCGGCGGCGCTGGCGAACCGGCGCAGCGCGATCGCCTCGGTCAGCGGGGCCGAGGTGGCCTCGGGCCAGATCGCGGTCATATCGGTCCGGCCGGCGTGCGCGCTGGGCGTGACCGCGTTGGCCCGGATGCCGTACCGGCGGGTCTGGCTGGCCAGGGCGCGGGTGAACCCGGCGATCCCGGCCCGGGCGGGCGTATTAGCCGTGTGGCCGTAGACGGCCGCGACCGACGAGACCGCGACGATCCGCCCCGACTGGCGTTCCATCATCGCGGGCAGGACGGCCCGGCACAGGTGGAACACGGTGTCCAGGCCGGTGTCGGTCACCGCCCGCCAGTCGGCGTCGGTGAGCAGCGTGAGCGGGAGGTCCCTGGTGATCCCGGCGCAGCTCACCACGGCCTGTACCGGTCCGAGTTCCTCCTCCGCGCGCCGGGCCCAGGCGGTGACCTCGGCAACCGCGGTCAGGTCGGCCTGCACCGCGAGCACCCGGGCGCCGAGCTCGCACGCGGCCTTCTCGGTCTCCACCGCGGCTTGCTCGTCGCGGTGATGGCAGAAGCTGATGTCCCAGCCCGCCGCGGCCAGCCTGCGGACCGTGGCGGCGCCGATGCCGCGCGCGCCGCCGCTGACCAGCGCGACCCGGCCGAACCCCTGGCTCAACGATTCACCCTTTTCTCGGACGCACCAAACATGTCACGCCGGGCCGTCGTGATGGCAGAAAGTAACGAGTTCGTTAACTGAAAGTGAACAATTACGTTCAGTTATAGCGGGCCGGCTCTGCCCGCTTGCCGGCGGGGTCCTCCGTTTCGTTTGCGGGGCGTGCCCTAGGCTGCGGGCGTGGACCCACTACGCATCGGAGTGCTCGGTACCGCGCGGATCTCCACGACGGCGCTGCTGGAGCCCGCGGCGAACGTGCCCGAGGTGACGGTGGCCGCGGTCGCGGCCCGGGACCGGTCCCGGGCGGTGAGGTGGGCCGAGCGGCACGGCGTCCCGGCGGCGTACGGCAGCTACGACGAACTGCTGGCCGACCCTGGTGTAGACGCCGTGTACAACCCGCTGCCGAACTCGCTGCACGGCCCGTGGACGCTGGCGGCCATCGCGGCCGGGAAGCACGTGCTGTGCGAGAAGCCGTTCGCGTCCAACGCGGCCGAGGCGGCGGGGGTCGCGGCGGCCGCGGCGGCCTCCGGGCTGGTGGTCATGGAGGCCATGCACTACCGGTACCACCCGCTGATCGCACGCCTTGCTTCGCTGACCGCCTCGTTCGGGCCGGTGCGGTCCATCCAGTGCTGGACGAGCTTCGTGATCTCCGATCCGGGCGACATCCGGTACGACTACGCGCTGGGCGGCGGGGCGCTGATGGACGGCGGCTGCTACGCGCTGGACTGCCTGCGGCTGCTGGGGCCGGGCGAGCCGTCGGTGACGGCGGCGCTGGCCGACCCGTTGCCGGGCGGCTTGTCTGACGGGGCCGTCTCGGAGCGGGCGATGGCGGTGCGGCTGAGCTTCGCGGGCGACGCCACGGGCTGGTTCGAGTCGGCGTTCACCAGGGACGGGGAGTTCCGGGCGGACGTGCACGTGACCTGCGAGGACGGGACGGTTTGGGTGCAGGATTTCATCCGGGCGCACTGGGGGCGGCTGGTCGCGGCCCGGCACGGGTCGGTGATCGTCGACGAGCGGGGCGGCGGGGACACGACCTACACCGAGCAGTTGCGGGCGTTCGCGGCGGCGATCGCTTCGGGCGCCGCGGTCCCGACGTCGGCGGGCCACGCGGTGACCACCATGCGGCTGATCGACGACGCGTACCGGGCGGCCGGGCTGCTGCCCCGGGGTGCCTAGATGGGCCCATCCGGCGTGGCGGGTCTGGCCGCCGACCTGATCAGGTTTGACACGACCAACCGGGGCGGCGGGGACGGCCGGGAGCGGCCGGCCGCGGAGTACGTGGCGGCGCGGCTGGCCGAGGCCGAGGTCGAGCCGGTGCTGCTGGAGTCCGCGCCGGGCCGCGCGAACGTGGTGGCGCGGGTGGCCGGGCGCGAGCCCGGCGCCGCGGCGTTGCTGGTGCACGGGCACCTGGACGTGGTGCCCGCGGACCCGTCGTCGTGGACCGTGCCGCCGTTCGCGGGCGAGATCCGCGACGACGTGCTGTGGGGCCGGGGCGCGGTGGACATGAAGAACGCCGACGCGGTGCTGCTCGCGGTGGTCGCGCAGTGGGCGCGGTCCGGAGTCCGGCCGCGACGGGATGTGGTGCTGGCGTTTACCGCGGACGAGGAGGACACCGCGGAGTTCGGGGCGCAATGGCTGGTCGAACGGCACCCGGGGCTGTTCGAGGGGTGCACCGAGGCGGTCGGGGAATCGGGAGCCTTCACCTTCCACGCCGGGCCCGGGCAGCGGCTGTACCCGATCGCCTCGGCCGAGCGGGGCACCGCGTGGCTGCGGCTGACCGCCCGCGGCCGGGCCGGGCACGGCGCCAAGCCGAACCCGGAGAACGCGGTAACCCGGCTGAGCGCGGCGATAGCGCGGATCGGCGGGTACCGCTGGCCGGTGCGGCTGATCCCGACGGTGCGTTCGGCGGTGTCGGCGCTGGCGGCGGTGGCCGGGCGCCCGGTGCCGCCTCCGGAAAGTCTGGGCGCCGATGAGCTGCTGGCTTACCTGGGGCCGGGGGCGGCGCTGGTGGCCGGGACGATCCGCAACAGCGCCAACCCGACGATGCTGTCGGCCGGGTACAAGGTCAACGTGATCCCGGAGGTCGCGACCGGGTACGTCGACGGGCGGGTGCTGCCAGGTTTTTCCGAGGAGTTCGAGCAGACTCTGGACGAGCTCACCGGGCCGGAGGTGAGCTGGGAGTACGCGCACCGGGAGATCCCGCTCGAGGCGCCGCTCGGCACGGGTTTGATGGCGCGGATGACTTCAGCGTTGCTAGCCGAGGATCCGGGCGGCACGGTCGTGCCGTACTGCATGAGCGGCGGGACCGACGCCAAGCAGTTCGCCCGGCTGGGGATGACCTGTTACGGTTTCACCCCGCTGATCCTGCCCGAGGGATACGACTACTACGCCATGTTCCACGGCACCGACGAGCGCATCCCGCTGTCCGCGCTCGAGGCCGCGGTCCGGATCATGGACCGGTTCCTGATCTCCGCTTAGCGGTGCCGGCTTTTACCACATACGCCTGGCCGAGATGTGACGTCACCCAAAATTTATCCGTTTCTTGATCTGTCTTGTTTTCGCAGGTCAGGTGGGTTATCAGGCGCCCGGGGCGGGGCGCTTCGCGGTGGCAGTCCGGCGGTGCCTGGTATGTCCCGCGAAAACCGGGCAGGTTCCCTTGTGCCGGGCAGGTTCCCATGTGCTAGGTATCGCGGGAGGTAACGGTGACCGTAGTCGGGGAAACTGGGGCAGCTGGGGTTGCTGGGACACCGACCGGAATGGGACTCTGGCTCGGGGGACGTTTCAGGCTCGACGAGCGGGTCATCGCGGGCGGGCACTTGCTGTGGAAAGCCACGGACGAACTGCTCTGCCGTCCGGTCACGATCCGCCTGCTGCCCCGCGGGGTCCGGGTTCCGGCGCGGGTGATGGCGGCGGTGCAGGCCGCGGCCCGGGTCGGCGATCCGCGGCTGGCCGCCATCTACGACACGGACTACGACATTGAGGGCCCGTACATCGTGTCGGAATGGACGCCCGGCACGGACCTGGAGGACCTGGTGCTGTCCGGGCTGCCCAGCCCGGCGCTGGCCGCGGCCATGATCGCGGACGCCGCGGACGCGCTGGCCGTCGCGCACCGGGCCGGCCTGCCGCACCTGTGCCTGAGCCCGCGCTCGCTGCGCTGGGACACCGGCAGCGGCCTGAAGATCAGCGGGCTCGGCATCGACGCGGCGCTGGCCGGGGTACGGGCGGCCGACCCGGCCGCGGCCGCGGTCGCCGACACGCAGGCGCTGGGCCGGATGCTCTACGCCCTGCTCACCGGCTACTGGCCGGGCGAGGAGCCGACCGCGCTGCCGGCCGCGCCCCGGCACCACGGGCAGGTGTACACCCCGCGGCAGGTCCGGGCCGGGGTGCCCGGCGTGCTGGACGCGATTACCTGCCACGCCCTGCAGCTGTCATCGGCGCTCAGCCCGGCGCTCAGCCCGGGGCTCAGCCCGGCCGGGATGGCGGTGGCGCTGCGGGCGACGTATTCGCCGTCGCGTTCGGCGGTCCCGGCCGCGGAGACCGGGCCCCGGCCGCGGGCGCGGCACGCGAGGGTCCGGCACCACACGACGCTGCTGCGGCCGGCGGCCTGACGGCTGGGCGGGGCGCCCGGCGGCTTACGGGGCTGCTGGCTAGGCGGGGGCGAGGAGCGAGCGGATCTTGTCCTGGCCCAGGGCCAGCAGCAGGGTGGGCAGGCGCGGGCCGGCGTCTTTGCCGATGAGCAGCTCGTAGAGCAGGATGAACCAGGTCCGCTGGGCTTCCTTCAGCTCCGCGGTGGGGTTGGCGGTGATCGGCAGGCCGCGCTGGAGCTTGGGGATGCCGTAGAGCAGCGTGGTCAGTCCGTCCAGCGACCAGTTGTCCGCCATGCCGTTGACCAGCAGCTTGATGGCCTGGCGCTCGGAGTCGGTGAGGTCCGCGAGCCTGGCGATGTCGGGCGCCTCGCGGACCTGGGTCCGGTCGGCGGGCGGGACGTACTCGGTGACCCAGGCCTGCGCGCAGTCCAGCCGCGGCCGCACCTGGTCCAGGCTGTCGACCGGATCGTCCGCGGTCAGGTCGCGCACGATGCGCAGCATCTGCGTCTGGTCGCCGGCCGTGATGTCGGCCACCGAGGCCAGGGTGGAGAACTTCAGCGGGCGCGGCGTGACCGGCAGCGGTCCGTCGGAGGTGCTGGACGCACGGACGTAGGTGGCGTACGAGAACGCTTCGGCGCCGCCCTCGGCGACCTTCTGGCTCAGCGCGTCCCACTCGTCGTAGACCCGACCGACCTCGATGTTGAAGGCCAGGTTGAAGCCCTGCTCGGGACGCCGCCGGGCGTAGAGCCAGCGCACCAGCGCGGGCTCGAAGATCTCCAGCGCGTCGGCCGGGGTGGGCGCGCCGCCGCGCGATCCGCTCATCTTGCCCGACCCGTTGGCGCCGACGAACGCGTACCCGAAGTGCAGCGGCATCTCGCCGCCGAAGATGGCGGTGACCAGCTGCCTGCCGACGGTGAAGCTGGATCCGGGCGAGGAGTGGTCGGCGCCGGCGGGCTCGAACGTCACGTGCTCGTAAGCCCACCGCATCGGCCAGTCGACCTTCCAGGCGAGCTTGCCGCCCACCTCGGCGATCGGCACCGGGCCCACCGTGGCGCCGCAGGCGCAGGTGTAGGTGATCTCGGTGGTCTCGTCGTCAAAGCCGGTCACGGTGGTGTCGTCCCGGCCGCAGGTCGCGCAGTACGGGCGGAACGGGTAGTAGACCGCGCTCCGCTGCTCGTCCTCGTCGTCGTCCGCATCGGGCTCGGCGCGCTTGGTGCGGTACTGGGCCAGGACCGCGCCGATCTCGGCGCGGCGCCGCATGGCCAGCACGATCTGCTCGGTGTACGCGCCGGAGGTGTACATCTCGGTCTGGCTGATCTCGGTGACCTGGATGCCGAGCCGGTCCAGCGACTCGCGCAGCGGCTCCTTGAAGTGCTCGGCGAAGTTCTCGTGCTGCCCGCACGGGTCGGGCACCCCGGTCAGCGGGCGGCCGATGTACTCCTCGAGCGAGGCGGGCAGCCCGGCCGGGACCCGACGCAGCCGGTCGTAGTCGTCCCAGGACAAGATGTGCCGGCAGGGCGTGCCGTTACGCCGCACCTCGTCGGCGACCAGGTGCGGGGTCATGAGCTCGCGCAGGTTCCCCAGGTGCACCGGCCCGGACGGGCTGATCCCCGACGCGCAGGTCGGAACCTCGCCGGGATGCCGGCGCTCGCCCTCCGTCTGCACCTGGGCCGCCGTGCGCGCCACCCAGTCTTCGGCCGCAGCCACCCCGATCAGGCCTCCTCCGTCGTTCGTTCGCAGGCATCAGCGTACAAGGAACCGGCGTGCTGACCGGCGGCAGCGGGCTCCGGTCAGGGATGGCGGCCCGCCAGGACGCAGAACTCGTTGCCCTCCGGGTCGGCAAGCACGACCCAGCTCTCCTCGCCCGTCTGGCCGACATCGGCGTGCCGGGCACCCAGGGCGAGCAGGCGGCGGACCTCGTCGTCCTGCTCCCGGTCGACCGGGTTGACGTCGAGGTGGACCCGGTTCTTGCCGGTCTTGCCCTCGGCCACCCGCGCGAAGGTCAGCACCGGCGGCACCGGGCCACGCCGGTTCTTGCCCTCGGGCACCCGCGGGCACCCGCGGGCAGCCGATCGTGACGACGCCGTCGTCTTCGTCCTGTACCTCATAGTCCAGGACCGAGCACCAGAACCGGGCCAGGCCGGCGGGATCGGCGCAGTCGATGGCAAGCTCGGTGAACTTACTGCTCATGTCAGGCCCTCTCTGTCCCCGGGCGCTCAGCTCAAATTGCCTCAACTGCCTCAGCGACGGGCGCATCGCATCATCGTGGACCGTTACCGGCGCTATGGCAGCGGTTTGGGTCCACGATAACGACAGGCGGATGTGGCCGAGGGCGGGCGGGCCAGGGGTGGTGGCGCTGGGTGGTGCCGGGGACAACCAAGCGTTCCGGTCGGGCGTCCTATGAGCAGGAAGAAGAAACGTCCGTTGTTCCGCAGCCGCCCCGGGCCTCCCGCACGGGGCGGCTGCGCCAGCAATGGGCCCAGTAAATGGGTCCGGTAAATGGGCCCGGTAAATGGGCCCGGTAAATGGGCCCGGTAAATGGGCCCGGTAAATGGGCCCAGTAAATGGGCCCAGTAAATGGGTACGGTTCGGGCCCGGATACGACAAAGTGCCCGTCACCCTAGGAAGAAGGGAAACAAAAGTGACGGACACTCTGCCGGTTGGCGCCTCGTAGCCTATCAGCGGTCAGCGCCATCCCTTGATGGTGACGCCGAAGATCTCCGCCTCGAACCGGCCGTCTCCGGCGGGCGGCAGCTTGGTGAACCAGATCAGGACGTAGCGTCCCCGGGCCCGTCCGCTGACCCTGAACGTGTGGGTGCCGCCGACGTCGCGGGCGCTGGCCACGGTCCGGAACGTGCCCGGGGCGGGCGTGCTGGTGGTGCCGAGCCCGGTGGTGCCGGCCTCGGTGGTGCCGAGCTCCGTGGTGCCGAGCTCGATCGACACGTCGGCGCCCGCGGCCGGGCCGAACGTGACCGTGACCGAGCTGATCCGGACGGGCCGGCCCATGTCCAGGATCAGGCCGCCCCCCTTCTTGAGCCCGCCGAACACCGGGTTGCCCAGGTAGTACTGGGTGCGCCAGGCCGTGGCCGGGTCCGCGTCGATCGCCTTGGCCGCGCTGGCGCTGGTCTCGTCGACGCCGGCCGCGGTGACGGGCTCGAGCACGACGGCCGGCGGGCGGGCCGCGGGCCGGGCGGCGGACCCGGTGGCGGCCCTGGCGGCGGACCCGGTGGCGGCCCTGGCGGCGGATCCCGCGGCGGGCCGGGCCGTGGCCGTGGCCGCCGGGGCGGCGTGGCCCGGGGCGGCGCGGGCCGTGTCGGCGGCACCGGGCGGGGCGGTGCGGCCGGTGGTCCCGGGAGCGGCCTGAGCGGCCTGAGCGGCCTGAGCGGCCCGGGTGCCTGGGGTGGAGTGGCCGGTCTTGAGCGGCAGCAGGCCCCAGTGCGCGACCAGGGCGACGGCGATGAGGAGGGTCGCGGCGACGGCGGGAAGCCTGAGCACCGGGCGGCGGCGGGTGGCCGCCAGGACCTGGCGGAACGTGCTCCGGGCGGTGCGCAGCAGGATGTAGCACAGTCCGGCGGCGGGCAGGACGAGCAGCACGATGGAGATGATGGTGAGCAGTCCGGCGGCAAGGTCGGTGCGCCCGAACTCGGCGGTCGCCGCCTGCAGCTGGGCCACCAGGGAGCTGGCGAAGGTCCGGGCGAGGCGGGGACCGTTCAGAATGACCCATCCCAGCTGCAGGAAGAGCATGGGTACCACGAGCAGGACCCAGATGGTCAGGGACACCCGGGCCGATCGCTTGAGTTTGCGCAGCCCGGGATCGGCCGACCGGCCCGGGACCAGGCTGCGCAGGGTCGGCCCGATGTGGCGGAACAGGTCAGGCACGCCGACCAGGTCGGCCAGGATGAAGTACCCGTCGAGCCGCAGTGACGGCAGCAACTGCTGGACGATCTCCAGGTGGATCAGCATGATCGCGCCTGCCAGCGGCACGTACCCGGTGACCAGGTAGGCGGCGGCCAGCAGGACGACGAAGATCGCGTTGAAGTAGACGCCGCCCAGGTCCGTGCGGATCCGGCCGGCCCGGCCCAGCCGGTAGGCGTCGGTGACGTTGGTGAAGAACGCGGGCCAGATCAGGTAGATGCCCATGCCGATCACGCCGGGACGTGCGCCGCCGTACCGGCAGGCGGCGGCGTGGCCGCACTCGTGGAACAGCATGGACGCCACGGACAGGCCGAGGACCAGGAGCATGAGCAACGGGTGCAGCACGACGTACCGGGAGGCGGATCCGATCCGGCCGGTGCCGAACAGCCAGGCATCCGCGGCGACCAGCGCGGCCAGCAGCAGGGCCACCACCGCCGGGCGGAACAGCGGCCCGAACAACCGCGCCAGGCCCTGGACGCCCGCCTCGGAGACGATGGTCCGGCGCAGTTTCAGGGTCAGCAGGGCGGCATCGTGGCCCGGCGTCCCGGCCGCGGCGGCCGGATCGGCCGGGGCCAGCAGGCCGAGCGGAAGCAGCTTGTTGGCCAGCAGGAACTCGATGTTCCCCGCGCTGACCGTGCGGCCGAAGCCGGCCGTGACCTGCCCGGCGACCTCGCCGACCGTCCGGTGCCCGTCGACCGCGTCCACGACCAGGTACAGCAGCCGGGACAGGTGCACGACCTGGCCGCTCGCGTTGCGGACCAGGTAGGTGGCTTCGGTCAGGCCCGTGCCCTGGTACTCGCCGATCGGCTCCGCCCCGGAGGCCAGCCGCGGCACGACGGTGACGGGCGCTTCCGGGCCGGGCTCGGCCGCGGCGGCCGCGATGGTCCCGCGGCCCGGCGGCAGGGCCAGCCGGGTGACCAGCGGGCCGGAGGCCCAGGTCCGCAGGTACAGCACCTCGCGGTCGGCGGCGTCCGCGGGCACGACAGCGGCGCGACGCAGCCGCCGGTAGTAGTCCGCGATCCAGCCGGGATCCCCGTCCCCGGACAGCGGCTGGCGGGGGCCGCCGGAAATGCGGCCCCCGCCAGAATGCGTTGCGTGCAAGAACGTCCTTCGGGAGTTAGATGAAACCGAAGAACGTGTGGTGGCTGTTGGCGCTGTTCGAGACGGTGGCGTGCTGGATGGTCTGGGCCACATTCGTGTTACCGAAGGAAGCGCCAAAGGTGTTGGCCTGGACGGCGGACGAGCTGCCAATCTGGGTGATGACGACGCTGCCCAGGGTCTCGCGCTCGGGCAGCAGCTCGCCGGTCTCGGCCAGCAGTTCGTCCATGCTCAGTTCGGACATGATGGTTCCCTTCTTCCTATTGGGTGACCCGATACCGCCCCTTCACGGATACCGGGCAGCGCACGCGGCAGTTGGTAAGACAGAATTACGGGCCGCGAGCACGAACTACGGACGGTTATCCGGGGCGTAAACGGTCATGACCGGCCCGAAGGCAAGTTTAAAACGGACGGCCGACCGCTTCCCAAGATCCAGCTTGCGCTGACGCAAGCCTAATATGGAAACCAACTTCCCGCCCCTCCCCGCCCTTTCGGCATATCCCTTTCGGGAGCGCGGGACGAACTTAGCAGACGCCCGCTATGCCGTGCAATGTTGTGCGCAGCCGACGTTTGTCACCTGCGTTTGCTTGATTGCGGGATGAAGCTAGCAGACCCCGTTATGCGCTCGCAAGCGTTCTTCCGCGAATTTCTCGGCGCGACGCCTGATCCGGGTCAATTCGGGCGTACCGGCGGATTACTGGCATAACACAGCTTGCCCGGGACTCTCGAATTAACAGGGCCCCGGAAATTGCCATCCAGAGCGCGTAAACCGACCGACAATCCCGCGCGTCGTATGTACCAGTCGGACAAAGCGGCGGTCGTTTCGGCAGCGTCGGAGCGCGCGGCTAAGAACGTCGCACGCAGGGAGGTTGGAATGGAAGGACCGGAAAACGGGACATTACCCGCCGAGCCTGACAGTTGTTGCATTAACGGAGTCCCGTCATCATCGCGGCACCGAGGCGCTTGCAATCTCCAGTTCATGCCATTCTCGCCGAACCGCGTATGGTACGTTGCCGGGCACTAGTGAGGAAAGGATGACCATGTTGCCCAAAAAGAGGCACGGAGCTCGGCTGCTGCGCTTCGGCGCGCTGGCTTTAATGACGGCGGCGTTCGTTCCGCTGGCCATTAGCGGCGCGTCCGCAGGAACCATCCCTGGACCAGTAGATTTCCCGGCCGGCCTGCCTGGAAGTTATACCGTCAACCAGGTCAACGCGATCGCGGTAACGAATCAGAAGACCGTGTTCAACGTGAAGTGGAACCTCGGCGAGCCGGAGGGCCCGGTCGTCACCGCGATCAACCACGCGACGGCGCTGACCGCCAGGTGCGCGAATTGCACCGCGATCGCGATCGGCTTCCAGGTCGTCACCACGACGGAGCGGGATCTCGTCAACCTGCGCGCGGACAACGTGTCCACCGCGATCAATAAGAACTGCACCGCGACCTGTACCGCGGTGGCCGATGCGTACCAGGTAGTGGTCGCCACCGACACGTCGCAGCCGATGAGCTTCGGTGACCTGCTGAGCAAGCAGCAGCTCACCGCCCTGAACAACCTGCGATCGCAGTTCCTGGCGCTGCCGAAATCCGGCCTCAGCCTGACCCAGATCCAGGCCGAGTGCCAGGATCTGGCGACCCAGGCCGTGACGATCCTGCAGAGCGCCGACCCGGCGGCCCCGGGTCCCGACGCCTCGGTCTACACCGGCCTGTTGCCCTCGTTCTCCCCGGCGGTGCACGCCATGGATACCGCGCCGAGCGGCACCGACCTGCCCGTGGTCGAGCTGTACAAGGACATTCAGTTCCATCCGTTCCGCGGCTGACGCCACGCAGCACGAGGCCGGGCCTGTTGTTTAGTGGGCCGCCGCCCCCGGACGCACGCTGGTCCGGGGGCGGCGGCTTTTACTGCTCCCGCACCCCACAGGGGTAACGCTGAGCGGCTGCGACGCGGTCTGCGGAGTACCGAATTCGGGATTCTGCGGATGGAGGACCCTTTGTTCCGCCTTCGACAACGCCTTGCGGCACGCCCGGTGGCCACCCTCGCCGTCTGCGGCGCGGTAGCGTTCCTGGGAGCTCCTGCAGGCTCTCCGGCGCTAGCCGTCGCGACCGGCTTGCCGGCCCCGGTGCCAGCGGTTTCCGACTACCAATTGCTGTCCGCCAGCACGACGCCGCCGACCGAGGCGGACTGTTTCGCGGTCGGGCGCCGGTGCTTCACCGCGACCGCGATGGAGAACTCCTACAACCTGGGTTCGCTGTACGCGGCGAAAGACGACGGCCGGGGCGTCACGATCGCCATCATCGACTCGTTCGGCAATCCGAACATGGCCTCGGATCTGGCCAACTTCGACAGCCAGATGGGCCTGCCGCACATGTGCGGCGAGCCGGGCCAGGCCTGCGGCGCCGGGACTCCGACGTTCCAGCACCTGTACTGGAACGGCAAGACCGAGGTGAAGTCGCCTCCGCCGGGCAGCAAGAGCCCGGGTTCCCAGGCCCGTGATGCCTGGACGGTAGAGACCAGCCTGGACGTGGAGTGGGCGCACGCCATCGCCCCGGAGGCGAACATCCTCAACGTGACCACCAACCCCGCCGAGACGCAGGGCGTGCAGGGACTGCCCGCGATGATGGATGCCGAGCAGTTCATCGTGGACAACCACCAGGCCACGGTCATCTCGCAAAGCTTCGGGGCGGTAGAAGAGGGCTTCAACAGCACTCAGTCGCTGCTGAACTTGCGGCACGCGTTCATCTCCGCCGCCGCCGACGGGGTAACCGTGCTGGCCAGCTCGGGTGATGGCGGCTCGGCCAACTCGAAGAAGACGCCGGTGCCGAACCCGTCTACTCTGCCCTTCCCGACCGTCAACTGGCCGGCCTCCGACCCGCTGGTGACGGCCGTCGGCGGCACGTACCTGTGCACCAACCCGGTGACCGGCGCCGGCATCGACAACACCGACCCGCCGGTCAACTGCCAGGTCAACCCGGGCGTCCGGGAGATCGGCTGGATCGACTCGGGCGGCGGTTTCAGCCACGTCTTCGCCAAGCCCGCCTACCAGGACACCCTGCCCGCCGGATCGACCTCGATTGGCGACATGCGCGGCGTCCCCGACGTCGCGTTCCAGGCCAGCGCCCGGACCGGCCCGCTGGTTTACGACACCGCTCCCGGCGGAGGCGGCTGGTTCATCGTCGGCGGGACATCCTGCTCGGCCCCGCAGTGGGCAGGGCTGGTCGCGATCGCCGACCAGATCGCCGCCCACGGTCTGGGTCAGATCAACCCGACCCTGTACAAGCTCGCGGACGGCCCGGACTACGGCACGTACTTCTACGACGTGACCACCGGCAACAACCAGGCCGACCCCACCATCCCCGGCTACCAGGCCACCACTGGGTGGGATCCGGTGACCGGCCTCGGCACGCCCGACGCGGCGACCCTGGTGCCTGCTCTAGCCGCCGGATAGCGCCCGCTGTCCCACGTGTTGCGCCTGGGGAGCCGCCGCGGCGGCTCCCCAGGCGCGGCGTCATTGCGCGACGGGAACCGGCTAGGCCGGGCAGCCGGACTCGGTCCAGCGTTTGAAGACCTCGACCCGGTCGGCGGGCCAGGCGCCGTCGCAGGGCATGGAGCCCGCGCTGAGCTGGGAGAGGATGTCGGCGGCGTGGGCCTGCACGTCGTCGCGGGACCACAGGTCGAACGCGAACTGCATCGAGGTGCGGTCGCGCTCGCGGAACAGCGGCTTGATGTGGGCCGCGAAGCTGACCGGGTCGCCGGGTCCGGGCAACGGGATCGCCTCCTGGTCGTCGGTGGTGCTGGCCGGCGCGGCCTCCTCGGCGGGCGGCCCGGCCGGGCCCCAGTCCCAGGCGGGCGGGGCCGTGTCGGTGACCCGCGACGTCCACTCCAGGAAGGACGTGAGCGCGCCGCGGAACTGGGGGTCCGCGGGCAGGCGGGCGTCGGCGGCGGCCTGATTAGCCAGAACGACCCAGCGGGCGCGCTGCTCGTCAGTGAGGCCGGGCCGCCCGTGGGGCTGCGCCGCGGCGGGGCCGCCGAACGCCTCGGCGAAGACGGCCGCCTCGCGGAGCGGGAGATCGGGGGCCATGTCCGCGAACACCGGGGCGAGCAGGTCGTCGGCGGGCACGTGCTTGTCGTACAGCAGGCGGGTCATGCGGGCCAGGGCGGGCAGGCCGCCGGCCCACTCGAACAGGGTCGGCTCGGCCCCGGCCCGGCCCGCCGGGTCGCGGAACTCGATGTACCAGTGCATGCCGCTGCAGAACGGCTTGTTCTGCGAGTGACCGCAGCGGCAGAGCGCGTAGTGCTCGCGCGACGAGCCCTCGGCGCGGGGCACGTCAGTGCCGTCCGGGCCGGTGAGCGGGAGGCCGCCGGTCACCCGGTACGGCCCGTCCTTGGTGATCTCGATGGCCTGCCCGCGAGTGCCGTGCCAGTCGGCCAGGTCACGGGCCTCGACGCCGTCGAAGGCCAGGCTCAGCGCGCCGGACGGGCAGTCCCGGACCGCCCGGACCAGCTCGTCCATCCGGGCGCCGCTGGGCGCGACGAACGGCTCTTCCGTGGTGCGGAAGGCCGTGGCCAGCCGGTCGGTGCACAGGCCCGAGTGCTGGCAGATGCCCCGGTTGTCGAAGATCGTGACCTGCTCCCCCGGGTACGTGTCGCGCTGGTCGGGGACGCGCTTGGGGTCCTTGTCGTCGGTGAACCCGCTGGTCGCATGGCTCCCGTCGCAGAACGGCTTGATGGCCGAGGCGCCGCACCGGCACAGCGCGAGCTGCGGCGGCAGGGTCAGCGTCTGGCCCAGGTGATCGCGGACCACCGCGGCCTTAGTGACCAGGTAGGGGCCGTTCTTAGCGATGATGATGCCGGGCTGCGGGTTCTCCATCTGGTCGGCCAGGGCGGCGAGCCGCTTGGTTCGTTCGGATTCCGGGCCCTGGTTGATGGCGAGCGCCTGTAGCGCCGCGGTCGCTTCGAGCAGGCCAGGCGGAGCGGAGCGGCCGTACTGGGCCCGGAGCCGGGTGGCGAGCAGCGCGGCATCCCACAACGTGCTGACCTCGGCGGCGGGCGGGGTGTCAGAGGTGGATGTGACGGATGTGACTGGCGTGTTAGAGGGGGTCGCTGCGGGGAGGGTGTCGGCTAGGGGGCGAAGGACGCTGTTGACCAGGCGCGCGAGCGTGGGAGGGTCATCCTGGCTGGCCAGGGCGACCGGGTAGACGGAGCGGATGAGGTCGCCCAGGTTGGAGAGCAGGTCACTTGAGTGACCGGTGAAAGGATGGCCCGTTCGGTAAAAATCTTCGGCCCGGGACAGGAGGTCTGGTGCGGGCTCGGCCGGAGCGGGGGTTTCTGGTCTTAGGTCGCGGGCCGGGAGGTGGGCCTCGAGAGAGCCGGCGATCTCGAGCAGGCTGGACTGGACCGCGGCCAGGCCGTCCGCGATCTGGGGCGCGCACGGGACACCGGGTTCGCAGAACTCGGCGGCCTGGCGGAGGCGCTCGGCCATGAGGATCCAGGCCGCCTCGCGGTGCGGGAGCACGGTGTCGGACTCGTAGAACAGCTCGAAGCTGGGGCCGGCCGTGCGGGCCGGGTACTCCGGCCCGGCCGGGAGCGTGGTGACCAGGTCGCCGAGTGGCTTGATGGCCTGGAACATGAGCGCGAGGGTCGCGTCGGCCAGCGCCTTGAGCTGGGCGTCGGTCTCCTCGGTGTGGGCGAAGAAGCGCTGGAGCATGAGCAGCAGGGCCTCGTAGCTGACGTTGAACAGGTCCATGACCTGGCGGGTCAGCTCGTCGGTGACCAGCGGGACGCCGGTGTCGCGCTCGCTGGGCCGGACGTTGACCGTGACCACCGGCCGGGCCGGCTCGAACGCCGGATTGGCCTCGCGGAGCCGGGTGTACTCGTCGAGGATGTCGACGAACTGGCCGAAGTGCGAGTCCCTCCAGGGTCCGCGGTTGCCCTCGCCCTGCTCCAGGATCTCGTCGATGGCCTGCTGCGCACTGGCCACGTCGGTGACCGCGATCAGCTCATCCCAGCGGAAGTACTGCCGGGTGGCCTGAGCCCGCGGCGGCCCGACGAACAGCCGGCCCTCGCCGAACTTGTCGGCCAGGTGCGCGACGCCGGCCTCGATGGACCGGTACAGGTGCCCGACGGTCTTGAAGTCCTGGCTGCGGGGCACGATCTCGCCCTGCTGCATGGCCGGGGCCGAGCGGCCGAAGGCGGCCATCCCCTCGGCGTCATCCAGGTCCATGCCCTCCGGGCGCTCCAGGAACATGAAGTGCTGGAGAGCGGGCTCGCCGAACGGCAGCAGGGCCAGGTGCACGCCGGCCGGGTAGTGGCTGGTGGGGTGCGGGAAGTTCGGCCGGGACAGGTGCGGGGCGCCGCCGATGGCGGACAGCAGGTTTTGCACCAGGGCCAGGTGGAGCATCTCCTGGGTGGCCACATGGTTGATGCGCTGACGCCATCGCTGGACGGCGGCTGCTTCTTCGGGGCTGAGACCTTCGGCTTCGGACTGCTTGAGGGAGAACGCGGCGTACAGGTACTGGCACATGATGCCGTGCTCGAGTTCGGCGGCCTCGCACAGCATGTAGTACAGCGCCTCACGGTGCTCGATCACCAGCGGTGCCTCGGGCGGGGCCAGTCCGCCCCGCGTCGCAATCACCTGGGCGAGCCGACCCCCGGCTTGGTTTTCGCTCATGTTTTGTCAGGCCTCCCTGGGGGCTATTGTGTCCACGGTTACTGTGATCGCGTGGCGGTTGGGGTTGCGCTCTCGATGAACATCGAACTGCGGCACCTGCGGTACTACGTCGCGGTCGCCGAGGAGGCGAGCTTCAGCGCCGCCGCGCGGCGGGTGCACGTGGCCCAGCAGGTGCTGTCCACCCAGATCCGCCAGCTGGAAGAGGCGGTCGGGACGGTCCTGCTGCGCCGGACCAGCCGCGGCGTCGTCCTGACGCCGGCCGGCGCGGCGTTCCTGGACTCGGCCCGGGCCACGCTGGCCGGACTGGAACGCGGGGTGGCGGCGGCTTTGCACGCGGCGGCCTCGGTGTCGGGCCGCCTGCGGGTCGGGTCGAGCGTGGCGGCGGCCGGGGAGATGCGGAGCCGGCTGCTCGGCGCGTTCGCCGACGCGTACCCGGCGGCGGACGTCGAGCTGGTGACCTATGACCTGACCGCGCCCGCGGCGGGGCTGCTCGACCACCGTACCGATGTGGCGCTGATCAGGCCGCCGATCGACGCCCCGGGGATCGAGCTGGAAGAGGTGGAGGCCGAGCCGCGGGTGTTCGTGCTGCCCGCGGGCCATCCGCTGGCCGGCCGGGACATGCTGGAACTGGCCGACGTGGCCGGGCTGCCATGGGTCGCGGCCGCCCCCGCGGCCGACGGGTGCGCCCCGCTGACGTGGCGGGACGAGTGGCTGGTCAGCCCGCGCCCGGGCGGCGACGTGCCGGTCATCGGCGCGGAGGCCCGGACCATCGACGAGTGGCGCGAGCACGTGGTGGCCGGTCACGGGATCAGCTTGTGCCCGGCGTCGTCGGAGGAATACAACGCCCGGCCGGGCCTGGTGTTCGTACCTGGCAAAGGAGTGCCGCTCACATCGCTGTGCGTAGCCTGGCGCCAGGGTGACGAGCGGCCGGTCGTACGCGGCTTCGTGGAGCTGGCGCTCGGGGTCGCGCGGGACGGGGTCGCGGAGGGATAGCGGGGCATCGCGTCCATCCTGCGCGACCGGGCCGCGGTGTGGCCAACAGTTATCGCGGATGCCGGTACAGCCCGCGGGTGTGGCGGGCGGCGGCCTACCGCGGCGGGTGCTTGCGGGTGGCGTGGACCAGGTTGATGCCGCCGACGATGACCCAGATCACGGTCATGAGCATGATCGCGGCGATGCCGGGGGAACTCCCGAACACGATCCCGGTCACTATCAGGGCGACCGCCATGGAGCCCAGGGCCAGCACGAGGGACTGGCGCGCGCCGGGGTCGGCCCGCTGGGCCGCGATCATGCGCCGTTCGGCCCGGATCATGCGCTTGGCCCGGCGGCGCTGGTGCCGGCACCCGGCGAAGCGGTCCAGCTGGGTCAGGACGCGGCTGTCCACCTCCTGGGCGAGCCGGGCGTCGAGGTGGGCCGCGACCCGCTTGTCGATCTCCGCGCCGATCCGCTCCACCAGGCCCTCGGCCAGGGCCTGGTCATAGCCGGGGCCGAGGTCCTGCAGGGCGGCCACCGAGGCGGCGATCTCGGCCTGGCTATCTGCGGTCATGGTGTCCTCCGGATGTTCCGTAGCCTCTGCCAAAACGGTACGGAGCCAGGGACGTCTTGGGGAATGCGGTTAGCACCCGGCGTGGCTTCGGGTTTTCCCCATGGTCAGCGAAGTTGCCAGGCGGGGCCCTGCGGGGTGTCGGTGACCTGGACGCCGATCCGGTCGAGTTCTTCCCGGATCTGGTCGGCGCGGGGCCAGTCGTGTTCCTTGCGGGCCTGGGTGCGTTCGGCGAGGAGCTGCTCGATGTCGTGCCGTTGCTGGTCGGTGAGGTCCTCGGCCGCGCGGCTGGTTTCTAGGTCGGCCGGGTCGAGGGCGGCCAGGCCCAGGCCGAGCAGCGCGTCGGCGGCGGCGGTGACGGTCCGCAGCCCGTCCGGGGTGATCACGGGGTCGCGCAGGGCTTCTTGCAGGGCGGCGAGGAGCTGGGGGGTGTTGAAGTCGTTTGAAATGGCGGCGTCGATCAGGTCCAGGGTCCTGGGGTCGGCTTTACTGGCCGCCTGCTCCAGCGTCTCGATGGCGGGCAGCGGGCGGAGTGGCTGGATCCGGGCGACGAGCCGCTTGAGGGTGGCCTGGGCCGCGTCCATGGCGGAGGCGGTGAAGTCGAGCTGGCTGCGGTAGTGGCCGCCGAGCAGGAACAGCCGGAACGCCGCCGGGTGGTAGCCGGCCTCGGTCAGGTCGGCCAGCCGCGGCGCGCCGCCCGCGGACTTGGCGATCTTCGCCCCGCCGAGCTGCAGGAACTCGTTGTGCAGCCAGTACCGGACCCATTGTTTGCCGTCGGCCAGGAAGGCCTCGCTCTGCGCGATCTCGTTGACGTGGTGCAGCTCGCGGTGGTCGATCCCGCCGGTGTGGATGTCGAAGTGCGGGCCGAGCAGCGCGATGCTCATCACCGAGCATTCCAGGTGCCAGCCGGGCGTGCCCCAGCCCCACGGGGAGTCCCAGCGCAGCACTCGTCGCCGGCCTGGCTCTTCGGTGCGCCACAGGGCGAAGTCGGTCTTGTTCTGGCGGCCTTGGACCTGCTCGACCCGCGCGGCCTCGCGCTGGCCCTCGGCGTGCAGCTGGGCCAGCTCGCCGTAGCGCGGATCTTTCGCGGTGTCGAAGTACAGGCCGGAGGGCAGACGGTAGGTATAGCCCTTATTTTCGAGGGCTGCCGCGAACTCGATCATCTGCGGCACGTAGGCGCTGGCCCGCGGGTACTCGGCGGCGGGCAGGATGTTCAGCGCCGCCAGGTCCTCGAAGAAGACCCGGGTGTAGAACTCGGCGATCTCCAGCACCGAACGCCGCTCCCGGGCCGCGGCCACCTCCATCTTGTCGTCGCCGGTGTCGGCGTCGGAGACGGCGTGCCCCACGTCGGTGATGTTGACCACGTGCCGGACTTCGATGCCCTTCCAGCGCAGCGCGCGGCGCACCGTGTCGGCGAACACGTAGGGGCGCATGTTGCCCAGGTGCGGGTAGGCGTACACGGTCGGGCCGCAGCTGTACATGCCGGTCACGGCGCCGGACGGGATGAAGTCCTCTATTCGCCGGCCGAGGGAGTTGTAGAGGCGGAGGGGGTGGCCGTTCGTCACGGTGTTTTAGGTTACCGGCGTCGCCGCTCGTTGAAGTCGTGGTCGCGGCGGATCAGGCGCTCGGCGTCGGCCCGCTGCCGCTCGTCGAGCGTCTCGGTTGAGTCCTTGACCAGGCTCAGTACGTAATCGGCCGACGTGCCGACGTGCACGGTGGGGTGGCGGCAGGAGCCGACCCGCGACCTCTTGTGGGCCAGGACTACCACCCGCTGGACGCTGACCCGCTGGCCGCGTTCGTGCAGGAACCGCTCCAGCTCCCCGGCGGGCTCGTTGAGCTGCTCACTCGGCGAGCGGCCCTTGCGGTCCGCGACCTCCCGCTGCTCGACCAGGTTCCCGTAGTTGTCGTACTTGTCGGCCCGCCAGCGGTCGCCGTCGACGGACACGGTGGCGTTGATGTTCTTGACCTCGACGGCGAACAGTCCCTTGGGTCCGAGCAGGAGGTGGTCGATCTCGCCGCGGCGGTTGCGGTAGCCGCGCAGCAGCGTCCAGTCGTCGTCCAGGGCCCGGCCCAGTTCGGTCGCGACCAGCTGCTCCCCCGCGATCCCGGCCCTGATCCTCTGCTCGGTATCGGTGTCGGCGGTACCGGGGTTGCTTTTCCCGGGCGCGCGGCGTTGCTCGGCCCAGACGGCGAAGATCAGGCGCAGCCAGGTCCACAGCTGCCGGTTCCGGCGGGCGCGGGCGCGCTGGACCCGGATGACCTGGACGCGGGCCTGGTGCTGGACAAGCGCGTGCTCGTACCGGGCCCGGGCCTGGCGCTGGGTGGCCTGCCGCCGCAGCGACACGTCACGAAGCATGTCTCCGGGGTGGTTGGACAGCTCGATGACCCGCATGCGGCACCTTTCCCGCCGTCGGCCTGCCGGTCTTCATTATTGGCGGAACGGGCGGTGGTTCGTGCGCTGGCCTGGGGGATCGGCTATTGCCGGGGGTGGACGGGGATGGACGGCACCGTTAATGTTGGTCGCGCCAATGACGATGTGGTCAGTACGGGAGGGAGACGCACATGGCTGGGAAGTTCGTCCTCAAGAAGGGCGCCTCGGGTAAATTCCACTTTAACCTGCACGCGGCGAACGGGCAGATCATCGCGACCAGCGAGGCCTACAACAGCAAGGAAGCCGCGCTGAACGGCATCGAGTCGGTCAAGAAGAACGCGCCCGACGCCCGGGTCGACGACGAGACCGCGAACGACTAGACGAGCAGATAGGGCCTGACCATAGATAGGGCCTGACCATAGATAGGGCGGGCCTGAAAACGTGCCGGGGCGCCGCGTCAGCGGCGCCCCGAGGTCTGTGCGGGTCCAGTTAGTTCTGGTCGCCCTGCTGGTTCGTGCCCAGGTAGTTCTCGGCCTGGTCTTCGGCGCCCTCGATCTGGCCGTCGAACTTGCCGCCGGTCTTGTCCTTGGCCGTCTGCTCGGCCTGCTCCAGGCCCTTGTTGACGACGTCGGCGTGCTCGCCAGCGAGATCCTTCGCCTTGTCCATCCAATCTGGCATGGTCTACCTTCCCCCTCCGGTTGCCCGGCTCGGTTGAGGCCTTTACCGTAGCAGGGTGGTCGCGGCACTGGCGGTCGGCGGGGTCCTCCTGGTGATGATGATCGCGGCGTCGGGGTACGCCGCCGTCATCCTGCCGGGTGACGCGCGTATCCCCCTGCACCTGGGCTCCCACCAGCGCGCGGTCCTGGTCTCCAAGCGCGCCGGGCTGGTGCTGTGGCCCGCGGCCGGCGCGGTCCTGTACGGGGTGGTCGGCGCGGTCAGTGCGAGCAGCCTGGCCTCGGACTGGGTGCCCGGGGTGCGGGACGTGCTCACGCCCGCGGTGATGGTGGTGGTGCTGGGCTTCCAGGTGGGAGCGCTGGTACTCGCCGCGCATTAATAGTGCGGAGGCCGCGGGCGCCGGCCCGTACCATTTTCATGTCCGGTGTTCGTCACGACGGGAAGGTGCCATGAGGATCGACAACAGTCCGGCCCGGGGAATGCGGGATCTGCTGCCCGCCGACGTCTCGGTCCGTGACCAGGTGCTCGATTCGGTCATGGCGGTGTACCGGAGGTTCGGGTACCAGCGGATCGAGACCCCGGCGCTCGAGGACATCGGCCGGCTGCAGAGCGGGGACGGCGCGGACAACGAGAAACTCGTCTTCCAGGTGCTGCGCCGGGGGCTGCCCTCGTCGGTGGCGGCCGACACGCCGGTGCGGGATCTGGTGGACCTCGGGCTGCGGTATGACCTCACGGTGCCGCTGACCAGGTTCTACGGTAACAATCAGGCGGTCCTGGGGACGCCGTTCCGGTCGTTGCAGGTGGGGCCGGTGTGGCGTGCGGAACGCCCGCAGAAGGGCCGGTACCGGCAGTTCTACCAGTGCGACATCGACATGATCGGCGAGCCGTCCGTGCTGGCCGAGGCGGAGCTGATCGAGGCGACCAGCGAGGCGCTGGCCGTGATCGGGCTGTCCGGCACCACGATCCGGCTGTCGGACCGGCGGTTCTGGCTGGCGCTGGCCTCCGATACCGGCGTTCCTTCGTCGTTGCAGGGCGCGTTCTTCATCACGCTGGACAAGCTGGACAAGATCGGCTGGGACGGGGTCCGTGCGGAGCTCGCTTCGCTCGGGCTTTCCTCGGCTCAGGTGGCCGGGGTCGAGGAAAAGATCCTGGGGCTGGCGGGCCTGTCCACGGACAAGCTGGCCGGCGCGCTGGCCGAGGCGGTGCCGGGGCTGGCGTCTTCGGTGATCGATGACCTGGTGGTCGTGGCGTCCTGCCTGGACCGGCTGACCGGGGTGTCGTGGGAGTTCGATCCGACGCTGGTGCGCGGGATGGGGTACTACACCGGGCAGGTATTCGAGATCGTCAAGCCGGGCGTGAGCTTCTCGCTGGCGGGCGGGGGACGGTACGACAAGCTGATCGGGAGGTCGCTCGGGCGCGACGTGCCGGCCTGCGGGTTCTCCCTCGGGTTCGAGCGGATCGTGGACCTGCTGTCCTTGCCGCCGTCTCGGGAGGCGGTGGCGGTGCTGGTCGAGCCGGACGTTCCGGTGGCGGATGCGCTTGAGGTGGCGCGGGAGCTGCGGGTAGTTTCGGGGACTTCGCGCGCGGTGGAGACGGTGCGGCGGAGCGGGAAGTTCGCGGCGCAGCTCAAGCGACTGGAGACGGCCGGGTTCGGCGGGTTCGTGTCCGTGCGGCTGGAGGGCGGCGCGGTGGTCCGCGGCGAGGTGCGGGCGCTGGGCGGCGGCGCGGCCGAGGAGTAGGCGCGGGCGCTGGGTACCGGAGAGTGGCGGGCCGCGTTTTAGGCTGTTGCCTGTGGCGGCTGTTCATACGGGCCGGGACACGGCCCGGCGGGTCATCCCGCTGTTCCGGCCGTACCGGCTGCAGGTGGCCTTTGTCATCGGGCTGATCGTGCTGACCTCGACGGTCGGCATCGTCAACCCGCTGCTGATCCAGGCCGTGTTCAACAAGGCGCTGTTCGTCCCTGGCGGGCCGCGGCTCGGCCTGCTGTACGTGCTCGTGGCGATCATGGCCGCCGTGCCGGTCGTCAACGGCGCGATCGGGATCCTGCAGACCTACGAGACGACGCGCGTCGGGCAACTTGTGATGCGGGACCTGCGCGACCGGCTCTACTCCCACCTGGAGACGCTGTCGCTGGCGTTCTTCACCAACACCAAGACCGGCGAGATCCAGTCGCGGCTGGCCAATGACGTGGGCGGCGTGCAGAACGTGGTCACCACGACCGCCTCGACGATCCTGGCCAACGTGGTCACGTTCGTGTCGTCGATCGTGGCCATGGTGATCATCAGCTGGCCGCTGACCATCGTGTCCGTGTTCACCGTGCCGGCCTTCTTCTGGCTGACCAAGGCGGTCGGCCAGCGGCGGCGCCGGGTGTCGAAGTCGACGCAGGAGTCGCTGGCGGCGATGAGCGCGCTGTCCGAGGAGACGCTGTCGGTGTCCGGGGTGCTGCTGGCGAAGGTGTTCGGGAATCAGGAGCGCGACATCGGGCGGTACCGGCGGGAGAACCAGCGGCTGGCCGACCTGCAGGTGCGCCAGCAGATGATCGGGCAGGGGTTCTTCGCGGTCGTGCAGGCGTTCCTGTCGATCACGCCGGCGGCGATCTACCTGATCGCCGGGTTGCTTATCGCTCACCGGCACCCGATCTCGGCCGGGACGATCGTGGCCTTCACCACGCTGCAGACCCGGCTGTACTTCCCGATCGGGCAGCTGCTGCAGGTCTCGGTGGAGCTGCGGTCATCGCTGGCGCTGTTCGACCGGGTCTTCGAGTACCTGGACGTGACGCCGGACATCGCGGATGCGCCGGATGCGGTCGGGTTGCCCGGTCTGGGGGCGGTCGCGCTGCGGGACGTGCATTTCCGGTATCCGGGGGTTTCTGGTTCTGGTTCTGGTTCTGATTCCGGTTCTGATTCCGGTTCTGGTTCTGGTTCTGGTTCGGGTTCCGGTGAGGCGCTGGCGGGGGTGTCGTTGTCGGCCTCGCCGGGGCAGCTCGTGGCGCTGGTGGGGCCGAGCGGGGCGGGGAAGACGACGATCAGCTACCTGATCCCGCGGCTGTACGACGTGACCGGGGGTTCGGTCGAGATCGACGGGGTGGATGTACGCCGGGCGCGTGCGGCGTCGCTGGCGGCGGTGATCGGGTTCGTGACGCAGGAGAGCTACCTGTTCCACGACACGATTCTCGCCAACATCGCGTACGGGCGTCCCGGGGCTAGTTTGGCCGAGGTCGAGGCGGCGGCGCGGGCGGCGTTCATTCACGACCGGATCATGTCGTTTCCTGACGGGTACGACACGGTGGTGGGCGAGCGGGGGTACCGGCTGTCCGGCGGGGAGAAGCAGCGGCTGGCCATCGCGCGGGTGCTGCTGCACGACCCGCGGATCCTGATCCTGGACGAGGCGACGTCGGCGCTGGACACGGCCAGCGAGCGGGAGGTGCAGAAGGCGCTGGACGCGCTGATGGGGTCACGGACCACGATCGCGATCGCGCACCGGCTGTCGACCATCGTGAACGCTGATGTGATCAACGTGATCGACGGGGGGCTGGTGGTGGAGTCGGGGTCGCATCGGGAGTTGCTGCGGCAAGGTGGGCTGTACGCGACGCTGTACCAGGAGCAGTTCGACGGGGGGCGGGTGCAGTGGAGATGCTCGGACGGGGATGTGCTTGTGGACGGGAGCGTGCGGCAGCGGGTGGCGCAGTCGGCGTGAGGGGTGCGCGGTCGCGGTGACGTCAACTACGTCGTTGCGGCAACCATGTCGTCGGGTGTGCGTCGTTGTGGCAACGACGTAGTTGAAGACGGGCTCGTGGCGGAGTGGGGTGGGCCGGGTCAGAGGTCCAGGGTGGTGCCTGGGTCTAGGCGGGCGACCGGGACGGCGGCGGGGGCGGCGGCGACGGAGAGCATCCGGGTGAACAGGGCCAGGCCGCTGTCGTTGAGGATCGCGTCGTGGATGGCGTAGCCGCGGGCCGGGGCGACGGCGCGGAAGTAGTCGATCATGTCCCCGGCCTTCAGCCACGGGGCGCTGATCGGGACCAGCAGGGTGCTGACCGGATCCTCGGGGATGGTGAACGAGTCGCCGGGGTGGAAGAGCTCGCCGTCGACCAGGAAGCCGGTGTTCACGACCAGCGGGATGTCGGCGTGGATGAGCGCGTGGTCCACGCCGTAGACGTGCACGTCGAAACCGGCGACCTGGAGGGCGTCCCCGTGCTGGACCTCGTGCACCCGGTCGCCGAACTCACCGAACTGCGCGCAGATCGACTGGTTGGCCCACAGCGTCATGCCCGGGTCGCTGGACAGCGCGGCGCGGATCGCGTCGGCGTCGAGGTGGTCCGGGTGCTCGTGCGTGACCAGGATCGCGGCGGCGCCGTCCAGCGCGGCCGGGGCGTCGGAGAACGAACCCGGGTCGATGACCAGCACGGCGCCGGCTTTATCCAGCCTGACGCACGAATGACCGAGCTTGGTGAACCGCATCACGAGGCCCAACGATACCGGCTGGGTCCACGTCCGCGACATGTGGCCGGGAGTGCCACTATGTGAGGTATGTACGTGCTTGGCGAGCGGAGTAAGGACGGCAAGCGCGCGGGACCGACGATCTATGAGCTCAATGCCCAAGGGGAGGGGCGCTCGAGGCGGGAGGTTCCGCGGCTGGTGGCGGCCGGGGTGGGGGTCTGCTGGCGGGCGGGGCGGCGTGAGCTGATCACGATTGCGGCGCTCGAGGTGCTGTCCGGGGTGGGGGTGGCGGCTGAGGTCATCGTGGGGCGGCAGCTGCTGGAGGCGATCCTGGTGACGCAGCGGGCTGGCGGGGGCGCTGGGGCGGGAGTGGCGACGGGGATCGGGGCGGCAGCGTCGGCCGGGATGGGGAGCGTGTGGCCGAGTGCGGTGCTGCTCGGAGCCATTACCGCGGTGCTGGGGGTGGCCGGGGCGGTGCTGCGGGAGCAGGAGCGGATGCTGTCCGAGCTCACCCAGCGGTACGCGCAGGACCGGATCCTGGACGTGACCTGCGCGGTCGAGCTGGCCGCGTTCGACGAGCCGGAGTTCCACGACCGGGTGGCGCGGGCGCAGGCGGGAGTGATGCGCGCGCCGCAACTGGTGTTCGGGCTGGCGGGCCTGGGGCGGTCGCTGGCGGGCGCGATCGGGGCGGCGGTGGCGCTGCTGGCGGTGGCGCCGCTGCTGCTGCCCGTCGCGCTGGTGGCGCTCATCCCGGGCTGGCTGGCCAGCAGCCGGCGAGGGCACGCGTTCTTCATGTTCTTCTTCGGCATGACACCCAAGGACCGGGAGCGCGGCTACCTGGCCGGGCTGCTGACCGGGCGCGATGCGGCGAAGGAGGTCCGGGCGTTCGGGCTGGCGGGGTTCCTGCGGGCCCGGCACGACCGGCTGTACGACGAGCGGATGGCCGAGATGCGGCGCATCTCCGCCCGGCAGGTGCGCGGGATGGCCGTGGCCGACCTGGCCAGCTCGGCGACGATCGCGATCGCCGTCACGATCATCTTGTGGCTGGCCGTCTCGCACCATCTGGCCCTGTCGTCGGCGGCCGCGGGGGCCGCGGCGCTGGTGGTGCTGGGCCAGCGGCTGGCGTTCGCCGGGCAGAGCGGCGGGATGCTGCAGGAGTCGGCCATGTTCCTCGAGGAATTCGTGGCCTTCACCCGGGACGCGCCGGCCCTGGAACGGCACGGGGCGATTACGGCGGGGCACGATGATGGCCCGTTCGGACCAATCGTGGCGGAAGGGGTTACGTTCAGTTACCCAGGGTCCGACCGGGTCGCGCTGCGGGACGTCTGCCTGCGGATCGAGCCCGGTGAGGTGGTCGCGCTGGTGGGGGCCAACGGGTCGGGCAAGACCACGCTGGCCAAGCTGCTGGCCGGGCTGTACCTGCCGAGTGAGGGCCGGGTCTGCTGGGGCGGCCGTGATACGCGAGAAGCGGACCGGCGGGAGTTGCTGGACCAGACGGCGGTGGTGTTCCAGGATTTCATCCGGTACGCGCTGTCCGCCGGGGACAACATCGCACTGGGGAGGCACGAGCGGGCTTTTGATACCGCAGGTATCGTGCGGGCGGCTGAGCAGGCCGGGGCGGACGGGGATATTTCCGGGTTGCCGGAGGGGTACGGGACGCTGCTGGGGCCGGCGTTCATCGACGGGACGGACCTGTCGACCGGGCAGTGGCAGCGGGTGGCGCTGGCGCGGACGTTCTTCCGTGACGCGCCGCTGATCATCCTGGACGAGCCGACCGCCGCGCTGGACGCGAAGGCCGAGCACGAGTTGTTCGCGAAGATCGGGGAGCTGTTCGCCGGGCGTTCGGTGCTGCTGATCTCGCACCGGTTCTCGACGGTGCGAGCCGCGGACCGGATCTACGTGCTGGATTCGGGCTCGGTGGTGGAGGCGGGGACGCACGCCGAGCTGCTGGCCCGGGACGGGATATACGCCGAGCTGTTCACGTTGCAGGCGTCGCCGTATCAATGAGCGGGCGGGTGTGGCGGGGGTTGAGGGGTTCGCCGCAGGCCTGGCAGACGACCTGCGCGGTGAGCTGGTGGCCGCAGTGGTGCTCGACGATCAGGGGCGGGCCCTCCTCGCCGGCCAGATGCTCATCGCCCCAGCGCATCAGCGTGACGATGACCGGGTGAAGGTCACGGCCCGCCTTGGTCAGGAAGTACTCGTAGCGTGCCGGGTGCTCCTGATACGGCCGGCGCTCGAGGATCCCGCCCGCGACCAGGGTGCGCAGCCGGGCGGCCAGGGTGTCGCGCGGCGCGCCGGTCTGGCGCACCATCTCGTCGAACCGGCGGTTGCCGAGGAAGACCTCCCTGATGGCCAGCAGGGCCCACTTCTCGCCCACGATGTCCAGCGTGCGGGCGATCGAGCAGGGGCGTGGTTCGGTGGTCACGAAACCCAGTTTACCTCATTAGTTGGAATTCTGGACTCACTGGGTTATGGTGGGTCCAGATTCCGGACTTACCCCTGAGGAGGGCTCGGTGACCTCGGATTCAAGGCGCGTTACCGCGGTGGTCGGCGTGCTGGCGCTGGCGGTGTTCATGAGCAGCCTGGACCTGTTCATCGTCAACCTGGCCTTCCCGTACATCTCCAGGCAGTACCCGGGGACCAGCCTGAGCTCGCTGTCCTGGGTGCTCAACGCGTACACGATCGTGTTCGCGGCGGTGCTGGTGCCCGCCGGGCGGTGGGCGGACCGGATCGGGCGGCGCCGGGTCTTCGCGGCCGGGCTGGCCGGGTTCACCCTCGGGTCGGTGCTGTGCGGGCTGGCGCCGGGCGTCGGCCTGCTGATCGCGGCCCGGGTGGTCCAGGCGGCCGGGGCGGGCGCGATGGTGCCCGCGTCGCTGTCGTTGCTGCTGGCCGCGGTGCCGGCGGCCGGCCGGGCCAAGGCGCTGGGCACCTGGTCGGCGCTGGGCGCGCTGGGGGCCGCGCTCGGCCCGGTGATCGGCGGGAGCCTGGTCCAGGTGAACTGGCGCTGGGTGTTCTGGATCAACGTGCCGGTGGGGCTGGCCGCGGTGCTGCTGGCCGCGCGGGTGGTGCCGGAGAGCCGCGATCCGGGGTCGCGCGGGCGGCCGGACGTGATCGGGGCGGTGCTGCTGGCGGCGGCGGTGGGCCTGGTGGCGTACGCGCTGGTGGAGGCGCCGGCCTGGGGCTGGGGTTCGGCCGGGTTCCTGGGGCTGCTGGCCGGGTCGGTGGCCTGCGGGTACGGCATGGTCTGGCGGTCGCGGCGGCACCACTCCCCCGTGATCGAGCTGGAGTTGCTGCGGTCCAAGACGTTCAGCGGGGCGTTCGCGGCCTCGATCCTGTACTACGCCGGGTTCGGGGCGTTCGTGCTCAGCGCGGTGGAGTTCCTGACCGGGGTGTGGCGCTACTCGGCGGTGGACGCGGGGCTGGCCATCGCGCCCGGGCCGCTGATGGTGCTGCCGTTCGCCCGCCTGGTGGCGCCGCGGCTGGCGGGCCTGCTGGGCGGGCCGGGGCGGGTGGCGGCGATCGGCTGCCTGGTCAACGCCGCGGCGCAGATTTTGTGGCTGGTGCAGATGCAGGCCGCCCCGGACTACGCGACGCACCTGCTGCCGGCCCAGCTGCTGGGCGGCGCGGGGGTGGGGCTCGCCATCCCGTCGCTGCTCGGGGCCGGGAGCGCGTCGCTGACGCCGGCCAGGTTCGGCACCGGGAGCGGGATCCTCAACACGGCGCGGCAGGTGGGGACGGTGCTCGGGGTGGCGGGGCTGGTGGCGATCTTGACGCGGGTGTCACCGGCGGATCCGCTGCTCGCCTACCGGCACGGGGTGCTGCTGATCATCGGGTTCTTCGTGGCGGCGGGGGTGGTCTCGGCGGCGCTGCTGACCGGGCGGCCGGTGGTGGCCGCGGTGCCGGAGCCGGCCGCCGCCCCGGCGGTGCCCGCCGTACCGGCCGAGACGGCGCGGAGCACATCGCCGACGGCGTGACCTTCCGGATCGCGGGCCCGGCCGGTACCTGGCCGGGCCCGGTCTGTCGTTTCGTGCGGTTCTGTGGTTGAGTCGTGGAGGGGGCCGTTGGTTCGGGTGCGATTGTGAGGTCCGATATGGCGGCGCGTCGGCTGGCGATCATGGTCGCGGCGGCTGCGGGGCTGGCCCTGCCGTGGCTCGGGCAGGCGGCGCCCTCGGCCCAGGCGGCGCCCTCGGCCCAGGTGGCGCCCTCGGCTCAGGTGGCGCCTTCGGGCGGGCAGGGCTGCTCAGCGGGGGCGCGTACGCTGGCGGCGCCGGGTTCCGTGCTGTACCCGGAGACCGGCAACGGCGGGTACACCAGCCTGCACACGTTCGTGCACCTGGTCTACAACGCCTCGTCGAACACGTTCCTGCCCGGCAACCGGGTGGTGCTCACCGACCGCGCGACGCAGTGCCTGACCAGCTTCAGCCTGGACTTCGAGCGGCGGTCCCCGTACCGCGGCGGCCCGGACATGACGGTCGGGTCGGTCACCGTGAACGGCCGCCCGGCCCGGTTCGCCTTCGTCCAGCCGACCTACCCAGGCGACCCGAACGGGCCGAACGACCCGGCGCCGGCCGCGCACGAGGCGTCGGAGTCCAACCCGGTCGGGGGGCCGACGAACAACCCGCTCCCGCCCGCCTGCACCCCCGAGCTGCCGGACACCAACGCGACCGCGGACTCGATGGACGGCACCCCGTGCCCGGCCAACAAGCTGGTGATCACGCCGTCCGCGCCGATCCGGGACGGCGCCGCGTTCAACGTCTCGGTCTCCTACACCGGGCATCCGGGCGTGCACAACGACGGGGACGGCACGACCGAGGGCTGGTTCCGCGCCCCGGACGGCGGCTTCGTGACCACCGAGCCGGTGGCCTCGGAGGACTGGATGCCGCTCAACGACTACCCGGCCGCCAAGCCCCGCTACGACTTCTCCGACACGGTCACCGCGGGGCGGACCGTGGTGGCCAACGGCGAGCTGGTCTCGGTGCGGCACCACGGGCCGAGCCGGGAGTTCCCCGGCGGCTCGGTGACCTGGAGCTGGCACGCCGGCATGCCGGTTCCCAGCTACCTGGTCGAGGACAGCGTGGGCACCTTCACCCTGACCTCACGGGTGGTCAACGGCACCCGGTTCTACCAGGCCCAGGACCTGGCGATCAGCGCGAAGCAACGGGCCGCGAACCAGGCCATCATGAATATGCAGCCCGACATCACCGCGTTCGAGAGCCAGTTCAACGGGCCGTTCCCGTTCGCCTCCGACGGGATCATCATCGGCACTCCGAACGCCAGCTTCGACGAGGAGATGGAGGGCATGATCGCCTTCGCCGGCGGGGTGATCGACACCGACACGCTCTACCACGAGAACATGCACCAGTGGTGGGGGGACAACGTGTCCGAGAGCGGGTACCACCTGACGTTCTTCAAGGAGGGCCTGGCCACCCTGGCCGAGTTCTTCTTCGCCGCGCGGCAGGCCGAGGACAAGGCCGGCGGCCCTTCGTCGGCGCGGGGGCGGGCCGCGTTCCAGGCCAGCCTGGTCAGGCAGTTCGCGGCCGTCTACGGCAGCGTTAAGGACTTCTGGACGACCGCGCCGTCGGATCCGATCCCGTACAGCCTGTTCAACACGTCGAATACCTACGACCGGCCCGGCGCCGCCTACATCGCGCTGCGCCAGATCCTCGGCCCGGGCCGGTTCGACGCGGCGCTGCGCGAGCTTCAGGCGCGCTACGGCGGGGCCAGCGTCACCGAGCCGCAGCTCGAGGCGGTGTTCGGGCAGTGGCTGCCGGTGCGTTCGGCCAGCTGCCAGGCGCGGCTGGGCCAGTTCTTCACCCAGTGGTTCGACACCGCGTACCCGTCGGGCGGCGGGGCGAACCGGCCGATGATCACCGGCCCGGGACTGGCCGGGCTGGGGTTCTACAGCGCTCGGGGGACGTGCTCCTAGCCTTCCTGGACAACAGGGCGATTAGTTCTCCACGGGAGTTGCGTTTTACGTGACGTTGCCTTTCCTGGGAGGAGATTCGGATGCTGGACCTGACGCCTGCCACCGCGATGGTGACCCGGGTGGTCGCCGCCGTCGACGACGACCAGCTCGGCGCGCCGACGCCCTGCCGCGACACCACGGTCGCGGACCTGCTCGATCACCTCGACGGGCTGTGCGGGGCCTTCACCGGCGCGGCGGTCAAGGACCTGGAGGCCGGCTCGCAGGGGGCGGCGGCCGACGGGTCGCGGCTGGGACCGGACTGGCGGGAGCGCATCGGTGGCAGGCTCGCGCGGCTGGCCGGCGCCTGGCAGGACGAGGCGGCCTGGGCCGGGATGACCCGGGCCGGCGGCGTGGACCTGCCCGGGCAGGTGGCCGCGAGCGTGGCGATCAACGAGGTCGTGGTGCACGGCTGGGACCTGGCCGCCGCCACCGGCCACGACTACGCCTGCCCGGACGACCTGGTCCTGGCGGCCTACGCGTTCGCGCAGTCCGCGGTCGAGCGGAACCCGGAGGGGAGCGACGGGCTGTTCGGCGCGCCGGTGGCGGTGCCGGAGTCCGCGCCGCTGCTCGACCGGCTGATCGGGCTGACCGGCCGCGATCCCGGCTGGAAGCCAGCTAGCGGGGGGTGAGACGGATGACCGGGATTTCGCGGTCGGTCTTCTGCTCGTAGCCGGCGAACCGGGGGACGGCGGCGACGATCTGCTGCCAGGCCTGCTCGCGGTCGGTGCCGTGCAGCTGCTTAGGTTCAGGCTTGCGCGGCGGCCAGCGCGGCCCGGGCCCGGAGCGAGCCGGGGACCAGTTCCCCCGCGGCCCGGGCCTGTTCCAGGGTCGCGGACCACCAGGCCAGGTCGTCGAGCATGACCTGCATGCGGATACCAGGTTCCGGGTCGGACGGCTCGCCGTCGGGGCCGAACGCCGCGCGCACGAACGGGATCACCACCGAGTTGCGCAGCGGGACGGCCTCGGCCTCGACGAACACATGAGCCAGGTGCTCGATCGCGCGGATCCCCGCTCCGATGGCGCCGCTGTAGCCGACGGCCGCGACCGGCTTGTTCCGGAATCCGTACGACAGCCACACGGTATCGATGGCGTTCTTCAGGACGGCGGGGATGCTGTGGTTGTACTCCGGCGTCACCACCAGGTAGGCGTCGGCCTGCTTCACCGTCCGGTTCCAGGCCCGCACGATCGGCTCGGAGTACGTCGGGTCGGCGATGTCACCGATCGTGCCGGGGTGTTCGGCGAAGATCGGCAGCGGCCAGTCCCGCAGGTCGGCGAGTTCGACGTCGAAGCCGCCGTGCGCCCGGACCTGTTCGGTGACCCAGGGCAGCACGAGGTCCGCCGCCCGCCCGGGGCGGGTGCTCCCGACGATGACCAGTAGCTTCGACATCACTGCGCTCCTCGGGCGGGCCGCACGCGGCGTTGGCCGGCCGCACGCGGCCCCGTTCGTTAGGCCAATGTACTGTAAATGACCTTAACTATCTCCGTCCTGTACTATAGGGCGGTGGGCGAGATGGCGCAAGCGGGGACCGATGAGGTCGCTGGCCGCCTGCTGCGGCTCGCCACCGTGGTCCAGGCCAGCTACGCCTGCGTCGCCGAACGGCACGACCTGACTCCGGTGCAGGCCAGGCTGCTGTGCGTGCTGCTGGACGGCCCGCGGGGCCTGGCCGACCTCGCGCACTGCTTCGGCGTGGAGAAGGCCGCGCTGACCGGGCTCATGGACCGGGCCGAGCGGCGCGGCCTGGCTCAGCGGTCACCGGTGCCCGGCGACCGGCGGGCGCTGCAGGCGACGCTGACCGAGGCCGGGCGGCGGGCGGCGGCCGCGTTCCACGCCGACGTGGGCGCCGAGCTCAGCCGGCTTATCGCGCCGCTGGCGCCGGCCGAGCGCGCGGACTTCGGCGCGGCGATGGCCCAGATCATCGCGCGGTGCCGGGATCACTGCTGAGGCGTGGGTCAGGACAGCGGCGCGAAGAAGGCTAGCAGGTCGGCGGCCAGGTCGGCGGGGGCTTCCAGGGCGGGGAAGTGCCTGCCGCGCGGGAACTCGGTCCAGTGCGCGCCGGGCGGGGCGGGGACCAGCTTGCGGACGGTCTGGTCGGCGCCGAAGACCGCGAAGCCCTGCGGGACCGCGGGCGGCGCGCCCCAGTCCGAGGAATGCGCCTGGTCGTACAGGGTGTGCGCGGCGCTGGCGCCGGAGCCGGTGAACCAGTACAGGCTGACCGTGGTGAGCAGCTGGTCGCGGTCGACGGGCAGGTCGGTCCACTCGCGGACCTTCTCGGCGATCCAGGCCAGCTGGAGGAGCGGTGAGTCGGTCAGGCCGTAGCCGATGGTCTGCGGCCGGCTGTTCTGGATGGCGAGGTAGCCCGAGCCTTCGGTCTTGAAGGCGTCCATCCGGTCCAGGATCAGCTTGTCGACGGGATCGCTGTCGTCGAGGCGGCTGGCCAGGCCGGGAATGAAGGTGGCGGTGGCCGCGGCGGTACCGGGAGATCGCGGCGCAGGTGGCCCGCGGCGCGGGCGAGGCGACCTGGCGGTACCGGGCGCGGGTGATCGTGGACGCGCCCGCGTCGTACGTGCGGGGACGGCTGCCGATTCCGGTGTCGGTCTCG
>Ga0070735_10000727_pt1 | contig 34052 bp, 23 predicted proteins | sample Coa_R1_FD_66443 | JGI IMG/M metagenome (GOLD analysis project Ga0070735, IMG submission 66443) | Surface soil microbial communities from Centralia Pennsylvania, which are recovering from an underground coalmine fire - Coalmine... | ecosystem: Environmental > Terrestrial > Soil > Unclassified ...
GCTACGAAAGCGCGTCCGGAAGAGCAGCAGCGTCTTGACGTTCGAGTCCCGGACCTCCTTGGCGAAGCGGAAGCCGAGGACGTCCTGCGCCACCAAGACGTAGGCCGACTTGACCTGGAACGCGATCGTCCGCTCGGCGTCGACCCGGGACATCTTCGCCGCCGCGAGCGCGTTTCGCGCCACCTTGAGCCGGAGGTCCCGTTTGCCCGAGACCGTGTCTTCGATCACCGCCGAATCGGAAATACCGACGTTCCAGACGAGCGGGCTGCAGACCGCGCCACTCTGATTGCACGATGTTTGATTCGGGACGTACGTAAACGCGTTTCCCAGGCTTGCGCTGAGAACGGGATTGCCGCCCGGCGGTGCGCCGGCCATCTGGACGGCGCCCTCCGCGGTCCGGACGGCTGCCTCCGCGATGAGCAAGTCGAGCCCCCGCGCGTGGAAGATGCGCAGTGCCTCGTCGAGCGTGAGCGGGGACGGGAGCTCCGTCGCCAGGGGAACGACGTTGCCTTCGGCGCGCGCCGGGTGGGGGCGCGAGAACGAGCAGGACACGAAGCCCATCACGAGCAAGAAGGAATGAAGGCGCCGCCAGCGCATGGCGGCCCAGCCCCAAGCAACAGATGCACCAACGCGTCGGAGAATGCCGCACGCCGGGGGATGCTCGTCCCCCCTCCTACGGGCCAGGGCGGACCGCTCGCGCGGCGCTCGGTCCCGGCGGCTAGCGTCCCAGTCGGGAAGATCGACTCCTGTCGGTCACCGACGGTTTCATTAAGAATTCGTAACAACTAGGCACGACTGCGGGAGTCGATGAAGCTCCCGACAACAGGGTCGGGCGGGGCGTTCTTCGCCCACGGTCGAGAGAGAAAGAGACGCGATGTCCCGAAGCGGCATCGCCTCGCCACGGCCGCGAGGACTATCGCCGCGAGGGCCGCTCCCGAGCCACCGAACCCACGAGCGCCTCCTCCGACCGGTGTCCTGCCCACGTCGCACTCCGAGCCCGTCGTGGTGTCGCAGAGAGCGCCGTCGCACGCGGTGACGAAGCCTCCTTCCCCGCTTTGCGCGCTCGTCGCGCCATCGCCTCCCGGCGGCGCAGCGCCCCTGGTCGCGGCCTCGGCGACTTCGCTCGCGTCGTCGGCCGAGGCCGTACGTGCGAGCGGCACACGGAGAGCGCGAGGAGAGCGGCGACGAGGCGACCAGGGCGCATGCGCGGCGGCTAGCACGGACCTTGCCAACGGCGCGGGTCATGAGTCGACCCTTGCGTGTTTCGAGTTGGCTCGCGGGCATCGCTTGCCGCGGTGGCGGTAGCTCCACGGACCGCCGCGGCCGACGCGCCATCGCCGGTCGACGTGGTCGTTCGCGAAGGTGCTCCGGCGCGGCGCGTGGTGGTCGTCGGGTGGAACCCGCTCACGCTGCTCATCGCCAAGGCGAGCGTCGACGTCGTCGTCGCGCCGGTCGACCACCACGCCGTCGTACTCGTGCCCTTCTACGCAAGCACCACCAGTGCCCCTCTGGCGACGAGCCGTACGGACGCCGCGGGAAACGTCGTCCAGCTCCCGGCGCAGACGTTTCGAGCCTTCGGCGGCGAGGTCGGCTACCGCTATTACTCCGGCGAAGGGGGGCCTCGTGGCGCCTTCGTGGGCTCGTCGGTCCTCTTGGGGTCGGTCAGGGCGACGGCCGCGGACGGGCGCGAGACGCCCTTCGTGACGTACGGCGTGGCCGCCGACGTCGGCTACGAGGCGCTCGTGGCGGATCGGATCGCGTTGTCGGTGGGGGCTGGCGCGCAGTTCTCGGCGACGAGCCGGTCGATCCCCAACCAGCAGCTCCCGGCCTCGCTCTACGCCAACTCCGGCGTCGAGCCGCGCGTCCTGCTCGCGGTGGGCTATGCGTTCTGAGTCGTAGCAAGGGACCTAGCGCCGCAGGCGGTAGCCACGACGCCACACCGTCTCGATCAGCCGCGCGTCCCCTCCGAGCTTCTGCCGGACGCGGCTCAGGTGGACCTCGACCAGGTTTGAGCTCACCCCTGCGCTCGTCGCGCCGATGCTCCGGAGCAGCTCCGCACGCGCCATGACCTCGCCCTGGGCCTCGATGAGCGACGCGAGCAGCGCGTACTCGCGCTCGGTGAGCGGCAAGGGCCGACCCCGGGCACGAACGACGTGCTCGACGCGGTCCAACGTGAGCCCGCCCCACACGACGGCGGTGGGCGCCGCGCGCCTGCGGAGGACGGCGCGAACGCGCGCGACGAGCTCCGGAGCGTCGAACGGTCTCCCGACGAAGTCGTCGGCCCCCGCGTCGAGCATCGCGATCGCTCTGCCGGGAGCAAGGCCCGAACCGACCCCGATGACGGCGCCCGTGTAGCCGGCGCGGCGCAGGTCGCGACACGCCTCGGCGCCGCCGGCGGTCTCCTCGCGCGCGTCCGTAAGGAGCACCACGTCCGGCGGCACCTCGCCACCGACGAACACCCCGGCCCCGACGGACGCCCGGCTTACCGCGAAGCCCGCGCGTCGGAGGAGCGCGGAGACCTCCGAGGCCTCCGCCCCTTCGAACTCCACGAGACACACGCGCACGGCTCGCGCGCGTCAGCAAATCGCGAACCACCTCGCCGCGCCGCTCGCGCTCGCACGGGGACGTGAACCGATCGGCGCGACCGCGCCATCGCGCCGCTCCCCCGTCGCGTGCTCGGGACGGCGCGCCCCGGAACTCCGTGCCGCGGGCGGCGACGCGCAGCGAGCGCCTGTCGCCTCGATCATTAAGAGTTCTTCATCTTCGTCCCCCGCACGGCGGAAAAGGGCGGCGTCGAGGTCCCCCATCAATGAAAGATTCGCGCCGCCGCCGGACGCGAACGGAAAGGCCCGCGCAGGGCATGTGCCTTGCTATGCGCCCTGCCGAGCTGCGCTCGGACACGACGACACATGATTCAACGAATCGTCACCGGCGCACTCCGGATGCCATTCATCGTTTTCTCCGGCGCGATACTGCTCATTCTCGTCGGACTCGCGGCGTACCGAGAGCTCGACATCGAGGCATACCCGAATCCATGCCCGCCGCTCGTCGAGGTGTTGACGCAGCCGCCGGGGTGGAGCGCTGAGGAGACAGAGCGGTACGTGACGATCCCGCTCGAGATCGGCTTCGCGGGAATGCAAGGCCTCGATCACACGCGGAGCTTTTCGCTCTTCGGTCTGAGCGACGTAAAATGCTATTTTACGTGGTCGACCGACTACAAGGATGCCCGGCAGGAGGTCATCAATCGGCTGCAGTTCGTCCAGCTGCCCGCGGGCCTGCAGGGCCAGCTTTCGCCGTGGAACGCGATCGGCGAGGTATTCCGCTATCGGGTCACGGGCAAGGGGTACACTCTCAAGGACCTGAAGACCGCGGAAGACTGGATCCTCGAGCGACAGTTCAAGCGCGTCCAGGGCGTCATCGACGTCACGAGCTACGGCGGCGAAACGAAGCAGTACCACGTCGAGGTCGACCCCTACCGGCTTCGCGGTCACGGCACCACGCTCGGGCAGCTCACGGCGGCCCTCCAGAACGCCAACCAGAACGTCGGCGGACAGCGCCTCGCCATGGGCGAGCAGAGCTACGACGTGCGCGGCATCGGCCTGCTCGGGGCGCGCGCCGGCTTTCAGACGCACGACATCGACAACGTGGTCGTCGCCGAACAGAAGGGGACGCCTGTGCGCGTGCGCGACGTCGCGGACGTCAACGTGGGGTACGCCCCACGCCTCGGCATCGTCGGGTACAACGAGGAGCCGGACGTCGTTCAGGGCATCGTCCTCATGCGCTACGGCGCCGAGACGCCGTCGACGCTGGCGGGTATCTACGATCGCGTGAACTACATCCGCGACAACCACGTCCTGCCGCCGGGCATGGACATCGAGCCGTATTACGATCGCGGCGCGCTCGTCCACGTCACGACGCACACCGTCCTCGAGAACCTCATCGTCGGAATGGTGCTCGTCACGGTGGTGCTCCTCCTCTTTCTGGGACACACGCGCGCCGCGCTCATCACCGCCGTGAACATTCCGCTCGCCCTGCTCGTCGCCTTCTGCGGGCTCGTGGGCTCGCGCACCTCGGCCAATCTCATCTCCCTCGGGGCCGTCGACTTCGGCATCGTCGTCGACTCGACCGTCATCATGATGGAGAACATCTTCCGCCACCTCGGCCCGCACGGGCGGGGGACGATGCTCGAACGCATCGAGCAGAGCTCGCGCGAGGTGGCGACGCCGATGACCTTCTCGACGCTCATCATCGGCGTCGCGTTCCTGCCCCTCTTCACGATGGCGGGGGTGTCCGGGGTCATCTTCGCGCCGATGGCGCGCACGTACGCGTTCGCCATCGGCGGCGCCATCCTCCTCGCGCTCACTCTCACCCCGGTCCTCGCGTCGAAGTTCGTTCCGGCGCAGTCCGAGGAGAAGGAGAGCGTCATCATGCGCGCCCTCCACAGGGTCTACGCGCCGGCCTTCGATCTGGCCATGAGGTTCCCGAGGGCCGCCCTCGCCTTCAGCGTGTTGCCGGTCGTCCTCTGCATCGGCCTCTTTCCGCTCCTCGGTCGCGAGTTCATGCCGAAGCTCGAGGAGGGGAACTTCTGGATCCGTGCGACGTTGCCGATGTCGATCTCCCTCGAGCAGAGCGGCCGCTACGTCGGACGTAAGCGCTCGATCCTCCGGGGCTGCCCGGCGGACCCGAGCATCCCGTGCGACGACGCCCACCGCAAGTACCCCGAGGTCATGACGGTCGTCTCCCAGCTCGGGCGACCCGACGACGGCACCGACGTATCGGGCTTTTACAACATCGAATTCTTCGCTCCGTTGAAGCCGTTCGACGAATGGCGTCGCGGCCTGACGAAAGAGAAGTTGACCGAGCAGATCAACACCGAGTTGAGCGAGACGTTCCCGGGCGTCGTCTTCAACTTCTCGCAGTACATCAGCGACAACGTCGAGGAGGCGATCAGCGGCGTCAAGGGCGAGAACTCGGTCAAGGTCTTCAGCCAGGACCTCGAGAAGAACGAGACGATCGCCGAGTCGATCGTCGACGTGATGCACACGGTCCCGGGCGTCGCCGATCTGGGTCACTTCAAGTCCCTCGGCCAGCCGAGCATCCTGATCTCGCCGCGCCGGGAGGAGTGCGCTCGCTACGGCCTGAACACGGGGGACGTCGACGGCGTCATCCAGGCCGCGATCGGCGGGCAGGCGGTGACGGAGGTGTACGAGGGCGAGAAATTCTTCGATCTGACGGTCCGCTGGCAGGAGCACTACCGGATGAGCCTCGAGTCGATTCGCGAGATCACGGTCGCGACGCCGGACGGGTCGTTCGTTCCGCTGGGACAGATCGCGGACATCCAGACAGTCGAAGGCCCCGCGATGATCTACCGCGAGGACGGGGTGCGCTACAGCCCCGTGAAGTTCAGCGTCCGCGGCCGCGACTTGGCGAGCACCATCGCGGAGGCCCAGGCGTCGATCGAGCGCGAGATCCCTCGCTGCGACAAGGCGCCGGCGGGGTGGGCGAAGCCGTGCCGTCCTTACGACGCCCGCCTCGAGTGGGCCGGCGAGATCAACGAGCTCCACGAGGCGGAGGGGAGGCTCAAGGTCATCATCCCGCTCACCGTCATCCTCATCGCGTTCCTCACGTACAGCGCGGTGAAGACCTGGCTCGACACGGTCCTCGTCATCATCAGCATCCCCATCGCGTGCACCGGGGGCGTCCTGGCGCTCTTGATCACGCGCCAGAACTTCTCGGTGTCCGCGGCGATGGGCTTCATCTCGATCTTCGGCATCGCGATCCAAGACGCCATCCTCGTTGTGACCTACTTTCAGCGGCTGCGGCAGACCGAGGGGCATGGCATCGAGCAGGCGGCGCGCGAAGCGGCCGAGAAGCGGTTTCGGCCGGTTCTCATGACGACCCTCGTGGCGACGCTGGGGCTGCTTCCGGCCGCGCTGTCGAACGGCATCGGGTCGCAGACCCAGAAGCCGCTCGCCATCGTCGTCATCGGAGGCTCCCTGATCCTCGCCATCCTCACGCGCGTGGTCCAGCCCCCTCTCCTGGTCGTGGCTCACCGGTGGCTCGAGAGGCGCGGCCCGCAGTCACCGCCGCCCGGGGGCGCTCCCGATCCGGTGGGGGCGTGAGCGTCACACCCACGAAAGCTCGATCGCGATGGTCGTCGGGGTGCACGCCTCGGTCAACACTCTGTGGCTCGCACTGGTGCAGTACAGGGCGGTCCGCGCGCGGATGAACGCGCCCCAAGACGTGACGAAGTAAGGCACGCTGGCGCAGGGCTGCCCCGCCCAGACGAGGATGGCCTGCCGGGGTCCTTCCTTCGTCACCTTCATGTCGCTGCCCTTCCAGTTCGTATCGAGGTTGCGGTGCGACATCAGGAGCATCCTCCACGGCGTGCGATCGGTGCCCGACGGCAGCGAGGTCATGGTCGTCTTCGAGCCACGCTCGGCGACCTCCGCCCCGATGGTCTCGATCGTCGACTTGGGGAGGGCCAGCTTGTCCATCGTCCGATAGTGCTCAAGCGCCAGGGTCCACGGGATCCAGAGGCCGGCCACGAGCGACATCATGTCCTGCCGCAGGTCCGGCGAGAGGAGCTCGGAATAAAGGTCGTAGACGCCGTGCGCCCGCAGCGTTTGGATTCCGGAGACGATCAACGTGCTCCGCGCCTGCGTCACGTGTCGGGGCTTCGCGGTGCGAAATGGGAGGATCACCTCACCCACGCCCGCAGAATACTGAGCGCTGCCGCGCAGCGTCCACGGAGGCAGATGTGCGTGGCGCGTCCACGCGCACCTTCGAATGCCTCTCGTGTCCTTGCCCTACGACGGCCGCAACAAGCTCAATTCTGACCCGGAATGCCGGGCACCGGCATGTTGTCGACGCGATAGAGCGACGACGAGCCAGGGGTCGGCGCGCCGACCAGCGTCCCGGAGGAATGCGACGTGATGTAGAGCGTCTTCTGGTCCGTCCCGCCGAAGGCGCAGTTGGTCACGATCTGGCCGCCGGCGGAGATCGTCTTGACCGCTTGGCCCGCGGGGGTGAAGACGGCGAGCCCCCCGGACGTGCCGACGTAGACGTTTCCCCCCGCGTCGACGCACATGCTATCGGCGAGGTTCGCGGACGCGAAGAAGGTCTTGTTGCCGAGCGATCCGTCGGCCGCGACGGAGAACTTGGACACCTGATTCGCCGTCGTGTAGGCGACGTAGAGCGTCTTCTCGTCCGGCGAGAGATTGACCCCGTTCGGGCCGCTCGTGGTCTTGTCCTCGACGTGGAGCATCCCATCCGTCGTGATGCGGTAGACGCCCTGGAAGCCGAGGGTCAGGCTGGCCGCAGGAAAGCCCTGACCGCCGTTCGCGAAGGTGGGATCCGTGAAGTAGATGACGCCGTCCGAGCGCGACGTGATGTCGTCGGGCGTGTTGATCTCCGTTCCCATGAAGCACGTCCCCGCGCCCCCCGAGCACGGGGAGAAGACCTGCATCGACTTGGAGCTCGAGAGGCGCCAGGCGTTGCGCGCCGGGAACCCCGCCGCAATGATGTTGCCCTGCGGGTCGAGGCCGATGCCGTCGCAGCTCCCGGACGGTTCGAGGAAAACGTCAATCGTGTTTGGGGGCGTCAATCGATAGATCGCACCGTCCGTCCTGCCGCTCTGCTGCGCGTTGATGTCGGTAAAGTAGAGGACGTTCTTCGATGGGTCCCACACCGGTCCCTCGGTGAAGTAGAATTGGCTGCTGACGAGGACCGCGTTTCCGATCGCCCCGGCGCTGATGGGCGGATAGGTCCCGATGTGTCCGCCGTCCCGGCCGGACCCGCCGGACGCTCCGTCGCCGGAGGCGCCGTCGTTGCCCAAGCCGCCGTCCGAACTGCCCGAGGCCGACCCCGCGCCGGTGCCGCTCCCGCCGCCGGCGACGCCGGTGCTCGACCCCGACGTCGATGCGCCGCTCCCGCTCGCCATGGAGCTGCCGGTCCCGCCCGCACCGCTGACGTTGCCGCTTCCGCCGTTGGTCGTGCTACCGCTGGCCTCGCCTCCGCCGAGCGGCGGTGGGCTCGTGCCGCCGCCGCAGGCGCAGAATCCAGCGAACGCAAGGCACACGAAGACCGGGCAAAATCGCATTCTCGCTCCCCTTACCTGGCTACAAGTGGCTACAAGGCGAGGTTGCCAGCCACGCTTGAAGAGTCAAATGGCTTCGTTCTCGCTGGATCAATGCACTTCGCGGATCGCTGCCAACTACGCGCCTCGCGCATGATGAGGTGGCGCTCGATCGTCTTTGGCGTAAGGTCAGCGCGTGAAAGATTCCTTACTTCTGGGCGCTAAGGTGCAATGGGGGCCAGCGCAGCTCGCGGCACTCCGGGCGGCAACGTTCGTCACGACCGCCTTCGCGGGCATCATCGCCGCGACCGCGGGGTGCGGCACGTCGGCGACTCTCTCGCCGCCCGTGTCGGATGGCGCGCCCGCCGACACGACGGAAGGGGGCGCGCTGCCGTCGCCGGAGGCCTCTGCCGACGCGACCGCGACCGAAGCCGCGGGCGGCGACGCGGCGGCCCGTGACTCGGGCGAGGGCGGCACGACGGGTGGCGACGCGGCATCCGACGGCGCGGCGCCGGCGGACGCCTCGGGCGGGGACGCCGACGCGACGACGTTCGTGCCGCCGGAGGCGGGCCCCACATGCGGCGACGGCGTTCTCGATCCGGGCGAACAATGCGACGACGGCAATCGATTCGACCTCGACGGCTGCGATTCGACTTGCCGCTACGAAAACGTGGAGCGAGTGACGGTCTTCTCGATCCAGGGCACGACCGCGCCCTCCGGCTGCACGCCGACGACGAATCGGTTCGGTACCCAATCGCTCACCTCGACGGCGCTCGCCCAGCTCAATCCGAGCATCCAGGCCGGCGTGGACCAGGGATCCACGAACATCTTCCTGCAGTTCTTGGGCCTCGTCGACCCAAGCGGCGGCGTGAACATGACCGGCTTCGCGCTGGGCCTCCTCAGCGGTCAGCCGGACCCGGCCAAGGGCGCGTGGCCCGACGGCGGGGTCGTCGACTGGGCGTTTCTCGCCGACCCGGGGACGGTCGGGACGAACGGATTGCCCAGAAGCCAGTTCGGGGGCGCGTCGCTCACGTCGGGGAGCGTGACCGCGGGCCCCAGCGACCTGAATCTCCCTCTGCCGATCGGCGGGGTTCCAGCCGTGCTCGGCGTACGCAACGCGCGCCTCACCGGGGCCTTGAATGCCGCACCCGTCCCGGACGTGCCCAGCCCCCCGCCGGAGCACCTGGCGTCGGGTGTGACCGTCTTCCAGGCGATGACGGCGGACCAGGCGGGCCAGGGCATCTGCGGCAACCTCACGGTGGCGTCGCTGGCGGCGGTCCCGGTCCCACAATCGCTCACGACGGGGAGCACCGCCTGCTCGGGGTCCTGCAGCGGGTCGCGCAGCTACACGTCCTGCGGCTCGAGCACCACCGTGGGCGACGGGTGCAACTCATGGCTGGACGTGCTCGTCGGAGGGTGCGCGGTCTCGGCGCTCTGCATCCCTGCGGTCAACGCCCAGCAGCCGGACGTCGCCGAGGCGACGACGGTCCGAACCCTCAGCCTCGGAGCCGGGAACAAGGTGCCGGCATCGCAGAGCGCCGGCAACCAGGATGCCTACTCCGCTTACCTGAAATTTGACACCCTGCGCGCGCACATCTCGGGCGAGACGTGCGCGGCGACGAGCGACTGCCAGACAGGCAAGAGCTGCGTCGGCAACGTCTGCCAGTGACCGGCGGTCGGCCGATGCGCCGCAGGATGCCCCAGTGAGGCAAGTTGGCGTGGGCGTGCGTGCAGCCCCACGGCACTTGAGGGCTCGACGCCGCCGAGCTCTGACGGGCATGCGCCGTGCTCTTGGTGTACCTCGTCGCGCGGAGGAGGCCTTGCGCACATCCGCCCGAAATGAAGACTGGCCGCACAGGTCGAGCCGTCGATGAAGACACAACCTCAATCGAAAGCATCGAGCGCAAGAGACGAAGGTCGGACCGAGAGCGGCACCCGACGGGCCGTGTCGACCGCCGAGGAGCGGGAGACGGGGGACACGTCGGCGGCGAGTGACCTTCTCTACGGAAGGCTCGCGGCCTTCGACACGCTCGTCGCGGGCGTCGCCCACGAGCTGAACAATCCGATGACCTACGCCCTCGCGGGGGTCGAGGTGGCCCTGCGCCGCTTGCGTGCGCGCGCCGCTCGCGCCGGGCGAGACGCGGACGAGGCGACAGCTCTCGAAGCGCTCGAGCGGGCACTCACGGGCTTGAGCCGCATGCGCGAGATCGTCCGGAACCTCGTGACGTTCGTCCACGGCGATCCGGAGACGCTCACGATCCTCGACGCACGCGCGGTGCTCGAATCAGCCCTTCAAGTCGCGGACCACCAGATTCGCGAGCGCGCGCGGCTCGAGAAGGAGCTCGCGGAGGTCCCGCCGGTCCAGGCGAACGCCGTGCGCCTCGGCCAGGTCTTCTTCAACCTCCTGATCAACGCGGCGGAGGCGATCCCCGAGGGGGACGCGGCCCGGCACAGGGTCCGCGTCGCGACGCATGCGAACGACGACGCCAAGGTGGTGGTCGAGGTGGAGGACACGGGCGACGGGATCCCGGCAGAGGTGCTGCCGCGGGTGTTCGATCCCTTCTTCACCACGAAGCGGCAAGGCTCGGGCACGGGCCTCGGGCTCTCGATCGCGCGCGGAATCGTGCGCGACATGCGCGGCCACATCTCCGTGGAGAGCAGCGTTGGACGCGGCACCGTCGTCCGGGTCGAGCTGCCGTGCGCTAGGTCGTGGAAGCAGTCGTGGGCCAAGTCGCGCGGCGGGGGGGCGCTCGAGCCCGCCGAGCGCGCGCGGGTCCTCGTCGTCGACGACGACCCCCTGGTGGGCGACGCGCTCGCGCTCACGCTGCGCGACGAGCACGACGTGGTGGTCGTCACGTCCGGGCGCGACGCGCTCGATCGCCTGGAGGCGGGTGAGACGTACGACGTCATCCTCTGCGACCTCTTGATGCCCGTCATGACGGGCATGGACCTCTACGCCAGGCTCGTGCAATCGCACCCCGAGGCGGCGGGGGCCATGATCTTCATGACGGGCGGCGCCGTGACCCCGCGGGCCCGCGCGTTCGCGGCGAGCGTCGCCGATCGGTGCGTGCCGAAACCCATCGAGGCGAAGGAGCTGCGGGACCTCGTCCGCAGCCGCACACACCGCGGGCAGCCTTCAGCGTAACGGGCGGCTCGAGGGAGCCGCCGGCCCGGGGGACGCGTCCGCGACCCCGTCGCACTGGCAGTTGCGCCGCACCCACGCCCAGATGGTGTCGAGGTCGATCGGCTTCGGGATGACGGGGACCCCCTTGGGTGCGAAGTCCGGCGCCGACGTGGCGATGACCACGCACATCGCGTCGAGGGCCGGCCTTCGCCGCATCGCCTCCATGACCTGGGCGCCGGACATCCCCGGCATCATGAGGTCGAGGACCATCAGGCACGGACGCCGGTTCTCCAGGAGATTGAGCGCCTCCGCCCCGCTCGCCGCGGTGACGACCGAACACCCGATCATCTCCACGGCCTCTCGAAGCGATTCGCGCGCGTCCTCGTCGTCGTCGACGACGAGCACGCACTCGTGGCAGGGGGCGGTCGACTCCTTCATGAGGTCTCCTGTCGCCCCCGCTCCTCGCGACCCATGCGCGGCCGCGACTCCCGCTTGGGGATGGTCACCTCGAAACGAGTCCCGCCTTCCACGGACGACTCGACATCGACCCTGCCGCCGTGAGCGCTGATGATTCGCTCGGAGATGTACAGGCCCAGACCGAGCCCGTCCGAAGGACCGATGGGCTTCTCGCCGCGCGCGAAGGGGTTGAAGAGGTAGGGCACGAACTGCGCCGCGATGGGCTCGCCGTAGTTGTGCACCGCAATCTTCACGCTCTGTTCGTTCGACAGCAAGGTCACGGTCACCGGCTTGTCCGCGGCGCCGTGAGCCAGCGCGTTGGACAAGAGGTTGGCGACGACCTGCTCGATGCGATCCCCGTCGACGCTCGCCGAGAACGGGCCCTCGACGAGAAGGTGGATAGTCCGTCCCGGATGAGCTCCGCGGAGCTCGTCCAGGATCCGCGTCACCAGGGGGACGAGGTCCTGCTCCTCGACGCTCCTCGCGATCGGGATTCCACCCGCGAGCCGAGCTCGAGCCATGTCGAGGATTTGATTGATCATGCGCTGCATCCGGTCGCCGCTGGAGACCAGCCGTTTCACCTGAACCTCACCCTTCGGCGTGAGCTCTCCGCGTGCCTGCAGAAGGCGGGCCGTCAACAGGATCGTGTTCAACGGGTTGCGCAGCTCGTGCCCGAGGATACCGAGGAAGACCTCCCGGAAATCGTCGATTCGCCTGCGCTCGTCGATGTCCGTGTTGATCCCCACCCAGCGGACGATCCTTTCGCTCACCTCGCGCAGCGGCCAGGCCCGCGTGAGAAACCAGCGGAACGTCCCGTCCGCTCCGCGGACCCGGAACTCCATCTCGAAGGGCTCTCCGCTCTTGAGGCAATGGGTCCAGCGCTCGATGACACCCGGCAACATCGCCGGGTCGAGCGTCTCCTTCCAACCCCAGCCCTGAACCTGCTCAAGCGTCGTCCCGGTGAACTCGAACCAGCGGCGGTTGAAGAAATCCATGTCGCCGTCCGCCCGCGCCGTCCACGCGAGCTCGGGCATGTTCTCGACCACCTCGCGGAACATGCGCTCGCTCCCCTCGGCCAACGCCCGCAGGACCCGCTCGCGCTCTCGCCCGTCTTCGGTCTCCTTGAGCGCGATCGCGTTCTCGATCGCGAGCGCGGCGCGTCGCGCGAAGTCCTGGGCGAAGGCGAGGTCGTCGTGCGTGTAGCGGCGGCCCGACTCGGCGTATGCGAAAGACATCGCGCCGAGCGTGTGACCGTGCGCCCGGAGCGGAACGACCAGCACCGACTCGATCTGAAGGTCGCGGAGCCGGCGCAGGTGGTCGGGGCTGCGCGCGCCCACCTCGATGACGTGCTTCGGCATCACGGCGTAGAGCTCCGCCCGGCCCGACCGGATGACCTGCGGCGCCCCCACGGTCGCGTTCGGATCGAGCGGGTAGAGATCGCTCAGCTCGCGGGCGAGGCGCTCCTTCTCGGGGTCGCGGTGCGCGACCACCACCTGCCGGGGCGCCGCCGAACCCGCCTGGACGAGATCGATCATGCACCAGTCCGCGAGCTCCGGAACCGCGAGGCGGGCAAGCGTGCCGAGCGTCGCCTGGTAGTCGAGCGAGGAGACCAGGGCCTCGCCGGCGCGCGCGAGGAACGCGCTGCGCGCGCGATCACGCTTCTCGACGGTGACGTCCCGGAAGACCACCACGACGCCGAGGAGCCGGCCGCCGTCGCCCCGGACGGGCGCCGCCCGGTCATCGATCGGCGTCTCGATCCCGTCCTTGGAGCGCAGGATGGCCGAGTGCGCGCCGCTCACGGTCGTCCCCTCGCGAAGGGCGCGGGTCACCGGGCCGTCGGTCCCCGGGGCCTGCGCGTCCGTGCAGAACACATCGTCGAGGGGCTTGCCCCGGGCGTCCGCCTCGCTCCACCCCGTCAGGCGCTCGGCGACCGGGTTCATGAAGGTCACCCGTCCGACCAAGTCCGTTGCGATCACCGCGTCGCCAATGCTGCGGAGCGTCGCGCTCAGCCGACCGCGCACCTCGTCCTCGCTCTCCAAGCGAAGCGCGCGAAGGAGCGCTTGCGCCGCCTGCTGCGCGAACGCCTCCACGAACGACCGCTCCAGCGCCGAGAAGGACCGCGGCTCGTAGAAACCCATGCCGAGCAGGCCCACGGTGCGGCCCTCGACGATAAGCGGCATGCTCCAAAACGCTTGCGCGCGCGGGCCGCTCGCCTTCACATCGGCCAGGTCCGGGTAGAGTCGTCGATAGTCGGCCTCGCTCTCCGCCCAGACCGCGGTTCCGGCCTTCATCGCTCGAAAGACCGCTGGGTTTCCGGAGCCCTCCTTGATGACGCGGATCTGATTCATCACCTCCGGGGAGACACCGTAATCTCCGATGAGCTCGAGGGTCTTGCCCGCCTCGTCGAGGACATAGAGCGTGGCCGTGTCGGCCCCGGCGGCACGAGTGCCGTGCTGGGTGACGACTGCGGCCACCTCGTCGCGGGTGCGCACCTTCGAGAGGGCCAGCGCCAGCCCCGTCAGCGCCTGCAGCCGGTGCTGCGCCTCGGCCTGCTCTCGGGCCAGCCGCTGCCTCGCCCGGTAGAGGTCCGCGAAGACGGAGACCTTCGCGCGGATGAGGACCGGCTCGAACGGCTTCTGGATGAAGTCGACGCCGCCGCCCGAATAGGCCTGAAGGATGCGCGCGGGGCCCGTGTCGATCGCCGTGACGAAGATGATCGGCAATTGGCGACCCTCCTGCGCCAGCCGCTTTCGTAGCTTGGCGGCCGTGTCGAAGCCGTCCATCGACGGCATTTGCACGTCCAGAAGGACGACCGCGAAATCGCGCTTTTCGGTGCGCGCGAGCGCTTCGGCCCCGGAAAGGGCCGTCACGATATCGTACTCGGACGAGTCCAGCACCGCCTCCATGGCGAGGAGGTTCGCTTGCCTGTCGTCGACGAGCAGGATCGGCACCTTTGCGCCTTCGTCGATTGCGGTCAACGCAGTCATGAGCTTGCCTGCATCGTCTTGAGGATCAAAAGCGTTCAACATTGGAGCGCCACCTCGAAAGCGTCAAGCGTTCGGCACGTCTCTCGCGAGGCCCGACGGCGCCCCGTCGGGCTGGCGAGCTCGAGCCAGCCAATAGTGGATGATCGAGAGCAACCGCTCGGGGTCGACCGGCTTGGTCACGTAGTCGGTCGCCCCGGCTTCGATGGCCTTTTCCCGGTCGCCTTTCATGGCCTTCGCCGTCAGCGCGATGACGGGCATCGTCTTCAGGTGCCCGATGGCCCGGATCGCCTGCGTCGCGGCGATTCCGTCCATGCCCGGCATCATCGTGTCCATGAGAACGAGGTCCACGCGGTTCTCGCGAAGGACGTCAAGGGCCGCCTTGCCGTTGTCGCCCCTATGGACGCGAATACCGCGCGACTCGAGCACCGTCTGGATGGCGAAGATGTTTCGCGGGTCGTCGTCGACGAGGAGGACGTGCGCGTCGTCGAACGTGGCCTCGGCCGGCAGGGGGGGAATGTTCACCGCGGGCGAATCGTCCTCCGACGAGACGTCGTCTCGCCCGAGCGCCTCGGCCCCCGAGTAGCGCGCCGGCAGCTGCAGCGTGAAGGTGCTCCCCCGGTCGGGCGCGCTGACGACGTCGATCGTCCCGCCGAGCAGCCGGGCGATCTCGCGGCTGATCGTCAGGCCGAGACCGGTGCCGCCGTACTTGCGGCTCGTCGTACCGTCCGCCTGCTGGAACGCGTCGAAGATGAGGCGCTGCTTTTCGAGCGGGATCCCGATCCCGGTGTCCTGGACCGCGAAGGACAGGGCGCCCTTCGGGTCCGACGACGCGGTGATCGTCAGCGAGACACGACCCCTCGCCGTGAACTTGAGCGCGTTCGAGAGCAGGTTCTTCAGGATCTGCTGCAGCCGATTGGGATCCGTGAACAAGGTCGGCGAAACGTGCGGGTCGACGCGGGTCTCGAAGGCGATGCCCTTCTGATCGGCGACCTGGCGGAACGTCTGCTCGAGATAGTCGCAGATCTGCGTGACCGAGAACTCGCGGGCGTCGATCGGCATCTTGCCCGCCTCGACCTTCGACAAGTCCAGGATCTCGTTGATGAGCTGCAAGAGGTCGTTGCCGGACGTGTAGACCGTCTGCGCGAAGCGCACCTGCTCGGGACTGAGGTTGCCGTCTCGGTTGTCCGCGAGCACCTTCGACAGGATGAGCAGGCTGTTGAGCGGCGTGCGCAGCTCGTGGCTCATATTGGCGAGGAACTCGCTCTTATACTTGGAGATGAGCTGGAGCTGCTCGGCCTTCTCTTCGAGGCTCTTACTGGCCAGCTCGACCTCGCGGTTCTTGAGCTCGAGGAGCTTGGCTTTCTCGTTCAGCTCGCCGGCCTGCGCCTCGAGCTCGGCGTTCGACTTCTGCAGCTGCTCGAGCAGGTCCTCGGTGCGGGTGCTCGACGAGATCATGTTGAGGATGACGCCGACGCTGTCCATGAGCTGGTCGAGGAAGGTCAGGTGGTTGGGGCTGAACCTCTTGAACGACGCGAGCTCGATGACCGCCTTGACCTCTCCCTCGAAGAGGACCGGCAGGACGACGACGGAGCGCGGAGAAGCCTCACCCATGCCCGACGAGATGGAGATGAAGTCCGGCGGGACGTCCCCGAGGAGGATGCGCTTCTTCTCGAACGCGCACTGCCCGATGAGGCTTTCCTTGATGCGATAGGTGCTCGCCAGCCCCTTGCGCACCCCGAACCCGTAACTGGCGAAGAGGCGCAGCAGGCCGTCCCCTGCGGGACCGGCCGCCGCGTCCCCCTCGAAGATGTAGAAGGCGCCGTGCTGCGCGTCGACCAGGGGCGTCAGATCCGACATGACGAGCTGTGCGACCGACGCGATGCTGCGCTGTCCCTGCATCATCCCCGAGAACCTCGCGAGGTTCGTCTTCAGCCAATCCTGCTCCTGGTTCTTGTGCGTCGTGTCCTTGAGGTTGTCGATCATCTGGTTGATGTTGTCTTTCAGGGCGGCGACCTCGCCCTGCGCCTCGACGGCGATCGACCGCGTCAGGTCCCCCTTCGCGACGGCGGTGGAGACCTCGGCGATGGCGCGCACCTGGGATGTCAGGTTCCCGGCCAGCTGATTGACGTTGTCCGTCAGGTCGCGCCACGTGCCCGCGGCGCCCGGCACCTTGGCCTGCCCGCCGAGCTTTCCTTCGATGCCGACCTCGCGTGCGACCGTCGTCACCTGGTCGGCGAACGTGCGGAGCGTGTCGGTCATCTTGTTGATCGTCTCGGCGAGGGCCGCGACCTCGCCCTTCGCCTCGAGGAGGAACTTCTGGTTCAGGTCGCCGTTGGCCACCGCGGTGACGACCCGGACGATCCCGCGCACCTGCTTCGTCAGGTTGACGGCCATGACGTTGACGTTGTCGGTCAGGTCCTTCCACACCCCGGAGGCCCCGGGCACGTTCGCCTGTCCGCCGAGTTTGCCGTCGATGCCGACCTCGCGCGCAACGGTGGTGACCTGATCGGCGAAGGTCCGCAGCGTGTCGGTCATGTCGTTGATCGTCTCGGCGAGCGCGGCGACCTCGCCCTTGGCCTCGAGGACGAACTTCTGGCTCAAGTCCCCGTTGGCGACGGCGGTCACGACCTTGACGATGCCGCGCACCTGCTTCGTCAGGTTCGACGCCATGACGTTGACGTTGTCCGTGAGGTCCTTCCACGTGCCCGACACGCCCTTGACCTCGGCCTGCCCTCCGAGCTTGCCCTCGGTGCCGACCTCCTTCGCGACGCGCGTCACCTCCGCCGCGAACGCGTTCAGCTGGTCGACCATCTTGTTGATGACGTCCTTGATCTGCAAGATCTCGCCCTTGACGTCGACGGTGATCTTCTGCGTCAGGTCCCCACCGGCGATCGCCGAGGCGACCTTGGAGACGTCGCGCAGCTGCACGGTGAGGTTCGACGCCATCGCGTTGACGTTGTCGGTCAGGTCCTTCCACGTGCCGAGGACGCCCTTGACATTGGCCTGGCCGCCGAGCTTGCCCTCGGTGCCCACCTCCTTCGCGACGCGCGTCACCTCCGCCGCGAACGAGTTGAGCTGATCGACCATCTTGTTGATGACGTCCTTGATCTGCAGAATCTCGCCCTTCGCGTCGACCGTGATCTTCTGCGTCAAGTCGCCGCCGGCGATCGCCGTCGCGACCTTGGACAGGTCGCGCCACTGCACGGTGAGGTTCGACGCCATCGCGTTGACGTTGTCGGTCAGGTCCTTCCAGGTCCCGTAGACACCCTTGACGTCGGCCTGGCCCCCCAGCTTCCCCTCGGTGCCGACCTCCTTCGCGACGCGCGTCACCTCCGCCGCGAACGAGCGCAACGTGTCCACCATCGTGTTGATCGTGTTCTTGAGCTCGAAGATCTCGCCTCGCGCGTCGACCGAGATCTTCTGCGACAGGTCGCCGTTGGCGACGGCGGTCGTGACCTTGGCGATGTTCCTCACCTGCGCGGTAAGGTTGGCGGCAAGGCCGTTCACGTTGTCCGTCAGGTCCTTCCACGTCCCGGAGACGCCCTTGACGTCGGCCTGGCCCCCGAGCTTCCCCTCGTTGCCGACCTCCTTGGCGACGCGCGTCACCTCCGCCGCGAACGACGAGAGCTGATCGACCATCACGTTGATGGTGCTCTTCAACTCCAGGATTTCGCCTTTCGCGTCGACGGTGATCTTCTGCGAGAGGTCTCCCTTCGCCACTGCGGTCGTCACCTTCGCAATGCTGCGGACCTGGGCGGTGAGGTTCGCGGCCAGGCCGTTTACGTTGTCGGTCAAGTCCTTCCACGTGCCGGACACGCCGCGCACGTCCGCCTGACCGCCGAGCTTGCCTTCGTTGCCCACTTCCTTGGCGACGCGCGTCACCTCGGCTGCGAACGAGTTGAGCTGATCGACCATGCTGTTGACCGTCGTGCCGATGCGCAAGAACTCGCCGCGCACGGGGCGGCCTTCGATCTCGAGGGCCATCTTCTGCGTGAGGTCGCCGCGGGCGACGGCGGTGATGACGCGCGCCACCTCGTTCGTCGGTGCGACGAGGTCGGCGATCAGCTGGTTGACGGACGTCATGCACGTGGCCCACGAGCCCCTGGCGGGCCCGACGGACGCGCGCTCGTGCATCCTGCCTTCTTGCCCGACCACGCGTCCCACGCGAACGAGCTCCCGCGCCACGTGCTCGTTGAGGCCCAGAATGTCGTTGAGGAGCTCGCCGGCGCGACCGAGAATTCCGTCCTTTGGATTGTCGAATCGGGCCGAAAAATCACCCTGTTTGACGGCCTTCAGTACTTCGACCAGGTGATCGATCTCGAATCGACTCTGGTCGGACAAGCGCTCCCATTCGCGGATTCGCGCGCGCGCGTCGGACGCGGACTCCTTGCGCGGCACGGCTTCACGCGCCGGTGAGGCGAGCCGAGCTTCGCGACCCTTGGTTCCGTTCACGCTTCGCGCACGATGGGGACGCGGCTCTGCGTTGGGCAGATCGAGCCTGGAGGCCATGTCGCGCTCCTCTCCAAGAGGATCTAATTATCGCAGCGGTCGACTCGCCTCAAGCCTGCAGAGCGCAAGACCCGCGTGCAAACGCGGGGAATGTCTTGCGAGCGCGGCCGTGACGGACCGAGAACGACGAAGACGACCCGACGGGAGGTGAGGCAGATTTGCAAAGCGAGGCACGAAGGACGACCGACCGGGAGGGCGCAGGGGTGCGCAGGTACGCCACCCGCGGGCACGTCCAATGCAGCACGTCCAATCCGGAAAGGACGGGCGATGCTCTATTGGGGAGTCGTGTTCTTTTGCATGGCGACGGTGATGGCGGTCCTCGGTTTCCTCGGTCTCGCGGCCGGAATCACAGGCATCGCGAAGATCCTATTTGTCGGCTTCCTGGTCGTGGCGGTCACGTCGCTGCTCCTCGGCCGCCGGCCGGTGCGATGACGCGGAGCGCCAGCGGCGCGAAGAACGGAGGAAGAGAATGGTCCGGATGCTTGGGTCACGGGTGGCTGTGGGCGCGCTCGCCACGGGCGCTGCGGTTCTCGTGGCGGCCCCGACGGCAAGCGCCGACGACGAATCGTCGCGGCACGAGGAGCATCACGGGGGGGGGCTCGACATCGGGGCCGGAGCGGAGGGCGCGGCCGTCGTCGACACACCGCACACGACGAGTGGAAACTCGCTGGGCGGCGGAACCGGCTTCAAGGTCCGGCTGGGCTCCCAGTTCCACGTCCCGCTGGTCCGTTTGACGCCGGAGCTCGCCTATGGCTATGAGCATTTCTTCGCCGTCGACGATACGGGGACGACGTTCGACTGGAACACGCACAGGATCATGGGCGGAATCCGTCTGGGCCTCGGCGAACTCATCGTCCCGAACCTGTACGGGCACCTCGGTTACGGATGGCGCAGCACGGCCGACCCGACCGTACCCAGCGCGGGCGGCCTCGCGTTCGACGCGGGCGTGGCCCTGGACCTCCACCTGATTCCGCACTTGAGCTTCGGCCCGCACGTCGAATACGCGATGATCGACGCGTCGCCGTTCGTCCCGCAGTGGCTCGCGCTCGGCGTCCACGCCGATCTGGTCCTGTGATTCAGGAGAGCGCGGCCGGATCGCTCGTGCCGTCGGGCGTCGCGGTCGGTTCGTCCTCGCCGTGCTCCCAGCGCTCGATCTTGCGGTGCAGGGTGCGACGGTCGATCCCGAGAACCTCCGCCGCGCGCGACTTGTTGCCGCCGAGGAGCGAGAGCACGCGCTCGACGTAGCGTCGCTCGACCTCGGCCAGAGACACGATCTCGGCCGCCTCGTTCGCCGTGACGGCGAAGTGATCCGCCCGGTACGCGCGGATCTTCTCCGGCAGGTCTTCTACCGTGATCTCGTCGTAGCGCGCGAACGCCACGGCTCGCTCGATGCAGTTCTCGAGCTCGCGCACGTTGCCGGGCCACCGATAGGCCACGAGCTTCTGCGCCGCCTCCGTCGAGACCCCGCGCGGCCCCTTGCCGTTGCGCTCGGCCTGGCGGGCGAGGAAATGCTGGACGAGCTCGAGCACGTCCGACGACCGCTCGCGCAGGGGCGGCACGTCGATCCGCACCACGTGGATGCGGTAGAAGAGGTCCTCGCGAAAGCGTTTCTCTTCGACCTCTTCCTCGAGATCGCGGTTCGTCGCGGTGACGAGGCGAGCGTCGAACGCCACTTCGTTCATCGCGCCCACCGGACGAACCTTTCTCTCCTGCAGCGCCCGCAGCAGCTTGACCTGCATCGGCAGCGGCATCTCGCCGACCTCGTCGAGGAAGAGCGTCCCGCCGTTGGCTTGTACGAAGAGCCCCGCCCGCTCCGACTTCGCGTCGGTGAACGCGCCACGCGCGTGGCCGAACAGCTCACTCTCGAGGAGCGCGGCAGGAACGGCGGCGCAGTTGATGGCGACGAACGGACCGTCCCGCCGACCGCTCATCGCGTGAAGCCGCTTCGCGACGAGCTCCTTGCCGGTCCCCGTCTCGCCGTGGATGAGGACCGACGCGTCCCCCTCGGCGACGCGCGCCATCGTCTCGTGCACGCGGCGCATGGCCCGGCTCGACCCGACCATGCCCGACGGGGTCGACGCCGCGTCGACGGCCTCACGCAATCGCTTCAGCTCGACGTTGAGCTTGTGATGCTGGGCGGCGCGACCCACGGCCAAGAAGAGGAGCTTGGGGTCGATGGGCTTGGTGACGAAGTCGTACGCACCGACGCGTATCGCGGCGATGGCCGTCTCCAGCGTTCCCTGCCCGGTCACGACGACGACTGGCAAGCCCGGCCGTGTCCCCGCGACGCGCTCGCATACCTCCGTGCCGTTCATCTCGGCCATGCTGAGGTCGGTCAGGACGACGTCGAAGTCCTCCTGCTGGAGGCGTTCGAGGGCCGTCTTCGCCGATGTGCACGCAACGACCGTGGCGGACTGCTCTTCGAGCGCCTCGGTCAGGAGATCGCACACGTCCTTCTCGTCGTCGATTAGGAGGACTCGGGCTTCCATCTCTATCTCCGTACTCCAAGCATGACCGACGCGCGAGGGCGCGCGCGCCTTTCCCAACGATTGAGTGGGGTGACATTGTCGCCTCGACGGACGCAAGGGCGCCTCGAGCGTCTCCTCGTCCTCGGAGTGAGCCCGCGGCCGAAGGGCCCCTTGCGGGCGCTACCGGCGATGGCGCGGCGCGTGCTCACGCGTGCTCCACATGGACTTGGAACCGGGCCTTTTCATCTCCGAGCATATCCAGCTTCGCAAGCTCATCGGTGAGGGAGGCATGGGCGAGATCTGGGAAGCACATCACGTTCCCCTGCGACGGCGCGTCGCGGTGAAGTGCCTCGCCTCCGCCCTGGCCGAGAACTACGACATCCTGCAACGCTTCGCGACCGAGGGGCAGACGGCGGCTCGCTTGCCGAACGAGCACGTCCCCCAGGTGTTCGATTCGGGCATGCTGCAGGGCGGCCGGCCGTACATCGTCATGGAGCTTCTCGCGGGGGTCGAGCTGCAGCAACGCTTGCGCGAGAAGCCGCCGCTGACCCTCTCGGAGACGGCGCGTCTCGTGGAGCACGTCTGCTCGGCGCTGTCGGCAGCGCACGCCCTCGGGATCGTCCACCGCGACATCAAGCCAGAGAACATCTTCCTCGTCGGGCCGCCGGGGGGCCCCTTCGTCGCCAAGCTCCTCGATTTTGGGATCGCCAAGACGCCGGGCGCGTCGGACGCAAAGTCGGTGACGTGCGTCGGGGCGGTGCTCGGCACACCGAGCTACATGAGCCCGGAACAGCTCGTCGACCCGAGCAGCGTCGACTCGCGCGCGGACCTGTGGTCCCTGGCGGTGGTCGCCTATGGCTGCTTGACCGCGGAGCTTCCCTTTCCCGGCGACACGCTCGGCGCGCTATGCCTCTCGATCCAGCGCGGCGTCTTCCGGGACGCGAGCGCGCTACGGCCCGACCTGCCACGGTCGCTCGACGCGTGGTTCAAGACCGCGCTCGCCGCGAAGCCGGAGGATCGCTTCGCCTCGGCGGCCGAGTTCGCGCGGACTTTCGCGGAGGCGGCGCGCGCCGAGGTCGTCGTCGCCCGCCCCGACGCGGACGCGGTCAGGGCGAGGATGCCGCGCGCCAAGGGCCGTCTCGAGCTGCCCTGGCCCAACACCCTGCCCAGTTCGCGCCGGCCGAGGCGCCGTCCCGGCCGCGCGTGGACGTTCGTCACGGCGGCCGCCTGCGTCGCGGCGACCGCGCTTGCCTGTTCGGGATACGCGCCGGCCCTGCGAGCCTCCGCCGAATCGAAGGCCGCCGTGTGGACGGCGAACGTCACGCGATGGCTCGCGGCTGGCGCGGCCACGGAGACGGACCCGCCCGCGGCGGGCGAGGACCGAGTGCCGGAGGTTGCCCCCGCGCTCACGGACGCCGACGGGGGCGTCTCGCTGTCCGTCGGACGTCCCGACTCCCGCGTGAGCAAGAGCATGTTCGAGCGCGGCGGCGCGTTCGCTCGCGATTCGACGCGTTGACGCGGGGGGTGGCCACCATCGCGCGATAACGCACGGTGTCGAAGCTTGCCGCCCGTCTCATGGAGCGGGCGGCGAGGCACGGTCCGGAACGCACGCATTTGCGAGAGACAACCGGGGTGCGCTCGGGCTAGGAGTGTCGGCCCCAGGAGAACGCATGCGCATTCCGGCCATTCTCGCGATCGTCGCCGCCGTCGTCGGTTGTTCCAAGGAAGAGGCCAAGCCTGAGGCCCCCGAGGCGAGCGCCGCGCCGCCACCCTCCGCCGCCCCGGCCCCGACGCCCAGCGCGAGCGCGGCTCCGAGCGCCGCCCCCAGCGCGTCAGCGGAGGAGGCCGAGCCGCACCACGACTGTCCGGCCAAGTCGACGGGCATCGGCAGCTTCACCAAGCCGTGCGAGGCCAAGGGCGGCGTGCGCCTGATGAAGGTGTTGTGGAAGAAGACGGACGACAAGGGCCCGAGCTTCTCGATCAAGAACGTCGGCACGCAGACGATCCTCTACGGGAAGATCGCAGTCTACTTCTACGACAAGGCCGGCAAGCAGCTGGACGTCTCGGACGACAGCGAGACGCCGCCGAAGACGCGCCCGTTCCATACCTGCGGTGGGAACATCTTCCAGGGCGTGATGAAGCCGAACGAGAGCGCCGTCATCACCTTCTCCTGCGTCCCGAAGAAGGTCATCCCCGACGGCACGGCGACCATCGAGGGGGAGATGCAGATGGTCGGATTCGCCGATTCGAGCGAGAAGAAGAACGATTTCTACTGGCGCAATGTGGATCTGACGCCGAACGCGCGGTCCAAGGGCGGGGTCAAGTAGGGCTCCTCGGCGCCCGGCGGCGTAGACTCTCCACATGGTCGCCGCGGCGCCCGCAGGCTCGAGCGAAGCGAGAGATCGGGCGACACACCCCACACCCGCGCTCGCCGCGGGCTCGCGCACCGGTCGCGCCTGGGGAGAGTTTCTCCTCGCGGGCGGCATCACGCCCTTGCTCTACCCGCTGTCGTGGCTCTTACGGCGAAAGTTCGGGATCGACGGCCCCGATCTGGCGGTCGGCTTCTTGATGTTCCACGCCGCCTTCGTCATCAACGACCCGCACTTCACGGTGACGTATTGCCTCTTCTACCGCGGGTTCCGGGCGCGCGCGTTCGGCGGCGCGATCGACCCGTGGCAGCGGGCTCGCTACGTGGCGGCGGGGGTCGTCGCGCCCGTCGTCCTCGCGGCGTGGGGGGCGGCCGGCCTCGCTTCGAGCTCGCCCGCCGTCCTCGGGGCGCTCATCCAGGGCATGTTTCTTCTGGTCGGCTGGCACTACGTCAAGCAGGGCTTCGGCGCGATGATCGTCCTCTCGGCGCGGCGCGGCGTCCGCTTCACGGGCCGAGAGCGGCTCGCACTCCTCGCGCACTGCCTGGCCGGCTGGGCGTACGCGTGGGCGAGCCCCGCCGACCTCGGGACGGAGGTCGAGGAGAAGGGCGTCGTCTTCGTCACGTGGGTACACCCGGTCTGGCTCGAGCGGCTCACGCTGGCGGTGCTCTTCGGCACCGCGGCGGTTCTCCTCGGGGTGCTCGTGCAGAAGTGGCGGCGCGAGGGGCCTCTGCCGATTCTGACCCCGCTCACGGCGATGCTGTGCAGCGTCTGGGCGTGGTCGATCTACTCGAGCATCGATCCGCTCGTCGTCTACGTGGTCCCCGCGCTCCACTCGGTGCAGTACCTCTATTTCGTGTGGCTCTTGCGCGGCAACGAGGCGCGCGAGCGCGAGGGGCCCCCTTGGTTCGACAAGCCGGTGCGCGTGCGCCTCGCAGGCCTCGCGGTGTCGGCGCTCGTCCTCGGGTGGCTCCTCTTCCACGGCGTTCCGTCCGTGCTCGACGATCTGCTGGTGCCGAGGCGGCGGCGGTGGGTACCGCCCCTCGGCAGCACGCCGTACCTCGCGTTCTTCTATACGTTCGTGAACATTCACCACTTCGTGATGGATGCGGTGCTCTGGCGGCGGGAGAACTCGGAGACGCGGTATTTGTCGCAGGGGGTGGCGTAGGGGCGGCCTTCGACCTTCGACCATCGACCCCAGACCGCGCCTCGGTATCCGTGTGAGTCGCGATCGTGAGCCTGTCGGAGGTCTCCCTATCGCTGCGAATCGCGATCGTAAGCCGGTCGGACGCCCCCGTATCGCTGCGAACCGCCGTCGTAAGCCGGTCGGACGTCCCCCTATCGCTGCGAATCGCGATCGTGAGCCGGTCGGACGCCCCCGTATCGCTGCGAACCGCAGTCGTGAGCCTGTCGGACGTCTCGGTGTCGCTGCGAACCGCGGTTCGTGAGCCGGTCGGACGGCCCTCTTTCGCTGTCGATCGCCATCGAGGCGCTCTCGAATCGCATGGTTCCGCCGTCGATCGCGATAGAGAGCGTGACGGCCGCAGTGGTTCGCGATCGTCCCGAGGTCGAGAGCGTGAGGATCGATACGATTTGCGATCCGGCCGAGATCGTGGGGCTGACGGTCGGGATGGTTGGCGATCAAGCCCTGGTCGTTGGCGAGACAGTCCGGGTGGTCAGCGATCCGACCGCGATCGAAAGCGTGACGATCGCGGTGGGTGGCACGGCCGGGCTCTTTGGCGACACTTCGGACCGGGAGCCTGGACGACCTCGACCCCGTTGAAGGCTCTACGCGAGGGGCATCCCCATCTCGACGAGCTCTCGCTGACGGAGCGGCAGCTCTTCTCGAAGAAAGAACTCATCGAGCTGGGGCGGCGTCACGCTCGTCCCGGCGAGCATCGCGTGGACCTGACCGCGGTGATGGATCTGGTGCTGAAAGAGGTGAAGAAGGACGTCGCCCGCTCGCTCGATCTGGACGTGATCGCCGCGCTCGAGCGCCAGCTCGATGTCGAGCTCGTTCTCGCTCCGGAACCCTTCGACCAGGGCAACGAGTCTTCTGTCGACCTCCCGCTGCGCCTGGCCCAGCGGCCCGAGCTGCGCGAAGGGCTCTTCCGGATCGAACACGCCGAGGCCGCGGCCCTCCCGCGCCAGCGCGTCGACGTAATACCAGTCGACCGTGAGGATATGGTTCAACGTCTTGAGGATGCTCGGAAAGAAGCTCGTACGCGTCGCCTGCAGGGCGTCTTCCGACAGCCCGGCACAAGCGGCGAGCAGCCGGTGGTTCGACCATGCGTTGTTCCTTGCCATCGCGCGAAGCATCCAGAGGGAGGTCATGGCGAAGAGACGCGTACCATGACCGCCGACCTTCGCCTCCCCCCCCCCACGAGCCGTTACTGCGCGGGCGCTCCCTCCCTCACTCCACGCGCTCTAGCCGAATGTCGACCGTCCCGGCGAGAAAGCCGGCGGTAGGAAACGACAGCTGTCCTTGCATCATGTTGCCGTCGACCGCCAGCTCGAAGCGACGGAAGGGGATCGTTCTTGCGTTGCACGCGCCCCCATCGCAGACGCAGAAGGATCCGCCGCCAATCGTCAGGTCTTGCGAATTTTGCGTCGAATGTTGAAGCACGCAGTAGCTTTGAAAAAGCTCGGAAGGGACGAACGCGAGGTCGAGAACACCGCCGGTCAGGCTCGAAGACACCAGCGAATAGGAGAATCCGGGAAACGGCCGATCTCCCAAATTTGGATTGAGGGGCCCGAACGGAGTCGTTTGACCGTTGGGCTCGACGAATGCGGTCGGCTCCGGCGGATAGGGTTGCATCGGATCCGTGGCCGGAGGCGGCGGCGTGTCGTCGCCGAACGTGATCGTGCCTACGACCGGGTTCGTCGCCGCATTCAGGATCAGGACGACCTTCTCCGGCGCTGAGACGGAAGGGGCGGCGGCGGAGACCGTGGCGCCTCCGTCGTATCCCGGGGGGTAGCTGACGGTCATGTCGGATTGCCCGATCCAGACCGTTGCTCCTGCCGTGAGGCCCGATGGCGTGGCGCCCTGGACGTCCGGCCCTCCGTCCTCGGCCGCGCTCGCGTCGAGCGGGCTCTCGCCCGGGACGCTTGCGTCGGGCGCGCTCGACGTGGCGGGGCCGCCTTCGAGGCGATTCGCCATCCCGCCATCATTTTTTGCCCCCGCCGACGACAACGGCGCCGTCGTCCGGCCGCCGCAACCGACGACCACGAGCAGGGCGGCGAGACGCGCGACGGGGGTCACTGTGCCACCCGTAGGAAGGTGATTGGACTCGAGGAGGCCCCGACGCCGTCGTCGATCGTCCCCCGGAGGGTTGTCCCCTCGATCGCCAAGGAAACGTTCTCCTCTCCGCTTCGAACGTCGGCGTGGCATTCGGTCGCCGAGCACTCGCACACGCTGCGGCCACACCCGGGCAAACTGCCGCTGTATGTCCCAGCGTCGTCGAGGCAGACGCAAGGCTCGGAGAATCCATTCGCGTCGATGCACAGGGCGGTGTCGGTGGCGGTCGAGCAGAGGTCCAGCTTGCCGACGTCGGTGTTCGCGGGAGTCGCTGTCTCCGGCGCGCATCGGTAGACGCCCTGTCCCCGCACGTTTCTGGCGTAGGGCGTCTGCAGGGCGCACCAGCCGGTCCAAAGATCGAGGGACGAGAACCAGAAGGAGAAGTTGCCGCCCCCGACCACGCCGTCGAGGATTCGGAAATCGACGCCGGCCGCCACGTTCGCTTCGAGCGAAAAGTAGTCGGAAGGAGACACCCCCGGCGGATAACCGACGTTCGGGTCCGTCGCCGGCGGGAACGGGCCCTGCGGCGGCGTGCTCGCGTTCGCCATGGGGACGAGGCGGATGACGCCGTGAACCGCTCCTCCCGAATCTTGTTGGATGACCATTTGCCGGCACGTGCCGATTCGAGGAGTGCACGGCGCGCCGCCGTAGTCTTCGAGCCAGGCACCGACGAGGCTCGTCGCGTCGCCCCGAATCGTGGTCGCGGGGGGCGGAAGCGATACCGGTTGCGTGAAGTCGCCGGGGACGTTGACGTCGGCGAACGCCGCGGCGCTGGGCAGGCCGCTGTCGATTGCCTGAGCGCCCGGGCCTCCGCCGAGACCCGAATCCGCACTCTCGAGACCCCCTTCATGCGAGGACATCGAGTCGGAGACGCCGGACGACGCGCCCCCGCAGGCCACCAGGAACACAAGGGGCACCCCGCCGTCTCGAAACCCGAAGGCTCTCATCGCTCGCTCCCATATGGCCACGGGCGGGGAAAGCCGTCGAAGAGCGCAAGGGGGCCAAGGAGCAAGCTCCAACCCGACGCCCCGGTGGCGCGGCCCTGACCCGGGCTGCCGCGCGAGACGACGGGGAGCGGCCGCGCTAGATGCCTGACCATGAAGCTCCATCGCTTGCGCTGCGGCCCCCGCGCGCGCAAGGTCCAGGTCTTGCTCGATCTCCTCGGCGCTCGCTACGAGCTCGTCGAAGTGCCGTACGGTCACGTCGTCCGATGAAGCCCGGGTGGCTCGCGGCGGGCGCCCCCCACGTCTGGCGGCCGTACTGTCCCATGAAGACGGCGCCCGAGCCGCTCGCCGTCGCGCGCACCCGCGGGGCGCGCATCGTCCTCGAGGACGGACGGGAGCTCGTCGACGGCATCGCCTCGTGGTGGACGGCGTGCCATGGCTATAACCACCCGCACATCCGCGACGCCGTCCGGGAGCAACTCGAACGCATGCCTCACGTCATGTTCGGAGGCCTGGCGCACGAGCCGGCGTATCGGCTCGCGGCGCGCCTCGCGAGGATCTTGCCCGGAAGCCTCGACCACGTCTTCTTCGCCGAGTCGGGATCGGTCTCGGTGGAGATCGCCATGAAGATGGCGATCCAGTTCTGGATCCATCGCGGCCTCGCCGGGCGGACGCGCTTCGTGTCCTTTCTCGGCGGCTACCACGGCGACACCCTGGCGACGATGACCGTCTGCGACCCGGAGGAGGGGATGCACTCGCTCTTCTCCGGCGTCCTCCCGCCGCAGCACGTCGTCCGGCTGCCCCGCGATCCGGCCGACGAGGCGGCGCTCGACGACCTCCTCGACCGTCACGGGCGCGAGGTCGCGGCGATCCTCGTCGAGCCGAGCGTGCAGGGCGCGGGCGGAATGCTCTTCCATGACGGCGAGGTCCTACGGCGGCTGCGGCGGCTGGCAGATCGCCACGACGTGCTGCTCGTCTTCGACGAGATCTTCACGGGCTTCGGACGCACCGGGCCCCTCTTCGCCTGCGAAGGTGCGGGCGTCGTCCCGGACATCGTCACCCTCTCCAAGGCGCTGACGGGGGGCACGCTCCCGCTCTCGGCCGCCGTCGCGAGCGCCCGGGTGTTCGAGGCGTTCTGGTCCGACGATCCGCGCGCGACTCTCATGCACGGGCCGACGTTCATGGCCAACCCGCTGGCTTGCGCCGCTGCCAACGCCTCGCTCGATCTGTTCGAGGCCGGCACGTGGAGGGCGGAAGTCGCCCGCATCGAGCGCGGGCTGAAGGCCGGCCTGGCCGGGTGCGCCGGGCTGCCGCACGTGGTCGACGTGCGCGTCCGGGGCGCGGTGGGCGTCGTCGAGTTCGACCGCCCGCTCGACGCGCATCGCCTCGGCGCGCGCTTCGTCGACGAGGGGACGTTCATCCGGCCGATGGGTCGGGTCGTCTACCTGACGCCGGCCTTCGTCGTCACGGACGAGGAGCTCGATCGTCTCACGGGAGCGATGGTGCGTGTTCTAGGGTCTATTCCGTTCGCAGGATGAGATGGAAGCCGAAGGGGGACTCGACCACGTCGCTCATCTCGCGGATGTGCAGCTCGAAGGCGGCGTCGGCGAACTCGGGTGCGACGTCCTTGCGCTCGATGGTGCCCATGCTGCCGTCGCGCGTGGCGGCGCCCGACTCCTCGCTGTACTGGGCGACGACCTCCGAGAAGGCCACCCCCTGCTTGAGCTTTTCAAGCGCCTCCGCGGCGCGCAGGCACGCCTGCTCGCGCGTCCGCGTCACGCTCTCCGACGCCCGCTTGGCTCCCGCGTATCGCACGAGCACGTGCTTGACGCTGATTCGATCCGGCTCGGACGCCTTGCGCTCGCGCTTGGCCTCGGCCGCCGCGAGGCACCGTTCCCCAGCGCTCATCGTGGAGGACCCGGACGCCGCGCCGCCCCCCTGCGCACCGCCGCACGCCGCCGCCGCGAGGGCCAGGAGGAGGACGACCGGGCCGCGCGCCGCGTTCATGAGTCGACGCTACCGCCATTCTAGGCGCCGCGGAACCCTCTTACTTGGTCGCGCCGTGCTGTTGCCGGTGCAGTGGCCAGGGCGGCTTGCGTGTTTCGTCTACTGCAGCCCGGCGCAGAGCCCGCCCTGGCAAAGGAGGGGCGCGCAGCATTGCGACGAGTTCGTGCACGATCCGCACTGGCCGCCGTTGCACGCTTGGCCGTTGCAATCGAGGCACGTGTTGCAGCCCGTTCCGCCTCCATCAGAACTGTTAGCGCCGCTGCTTCCGCTCCCGCCGCCACTCCCGCTGCCACTGCTCGAACCGCTTCCCGCGTCGGCGCACGCGCCGCACATTCCGCCGTTGCAGCACGTCCCGGTCGCGCAGTTGGCGTCGATCGCGCACGCCCCCGGGGGCGGAGGAGGAGGCGGTGGCGGCGGCGGAGGAGAAAGGCAAGGGGCGCACGCGCCGTTGTCGCAGCAGAGCCCCGCCGCACATCCGCCCGCGTCCGGCGGTGCGCCGGCTTCGGCGGCCGCGACCGTGCACGTTCCCGTGTACGCCCGCTGGGCCCATTGCCCCAAGTGGTTATTGGTGGTCAGGTCCTGGAACGGCAGCCAGAACGGCGGGTAACTCACGTCCTGGCCAGCCGCGACGCCGTTGGCGTCGAGCTTGATCGGTGCCATCCACAGCTGGGTGCGCGTACAGCCGGGCGAAAGCATCGGCGACGTGAAGTCGCGTGTGCCGTAGGGCGCGGGCTTCGGGCTCTCCTTGGGATAGCAGTTTTGCAGCCCGTCGTTCTCGATGCGCAGGCCATAGTCCCGCGTAGAGCTCATCGTGAGCCAGAGGAGCTTGCCGCCCTTGTAGTCCTGGACGAACGGCGCCCAGCGCGCCCACGAATTGGTCACAAGCCCGGCGTTGGTCGAGTCGTTGTTGAGTTTTGCCAGATCGTCGGGGTTCGGGCTGGCCGTGCCGGCGGCCACGAGCTGCACGCGGGCCTTCGGATTGTGGAAGTTCGGGCCGTCGGCGGCGTAGTTGAAGACGATGAGCGAACCGTCCGGCGAATAGCTCGGGTAGTAGTAGTTTTTCGTTCCGTCGGAGGGGACGAGCAGACTTTCCATGCCGACCTGGTGCGTCGTGTCGCTCCACGGGGTGACGTAGAGGCTGGCCCCCGAGAACCACAGGTCCTGCTGAGGCGCGTTGACCGTCCAGTATCCGGCGTCCGCGCCCGCCGCCCCGCTCTGATTGGGAGCCGCCGCGAACACGACGCTCGAATCGTCTGGGGCCATGTCGGGCGTCGTCCCGCGGATCGCGGCGGGGGGCGTCGGCGTGAGCCCGATGAACCCGGCATCCTGCGCTCGGACCGTGAACGAGCCGTTCGGCGCGACGGAGTTCATCGGGTTCGTCATCGTGACGTGGGAGCCGTCCGAGAGCAGGAACAGCGAGTGCGGGCGGTTCCACGTGTGGAAGCCGGGCTCGAAAGCCTGGCCCTTCATCAGCGTGCCCGTCGTCGCGAAGGTCCGCGCGGCCACGTCGAAGATGTCGGTGTTGACGTCGGTGTACTCGTCGTCGGCGTCGTTGTCGTCGTAGTCGAAGAGCATCTTGCGCCCGTCGCGGGAGATGTCGTGGCAACCGATGCACAAGCCGTTGCCGCCGTACGCCGGCGTCAGGACCGGATCGGCCGCTTGGCCGCGCACACCGAAGTCGTAGCGGAAGACGCCTCCCGAGAACGTCGTCATGCCGGTCCCGATGCGCATCGATGCCCAGTAGTAGAGGGTTCCGACGAGGTCCTCTTGAGCAAAGGAGATCGATCGCGTCGTGCTCGAGCCGGCGTTGGACCCGTCGCACCCCAGCCCCCGGACCTTCACGGTCACCGGGTCGCCGTTTGCGTTGGTCCGAGCCACGTACTCCCATTCCGCGGGGCTGAGCTCGAAGACGCATCCGCCGTTGAGCGCCATGCCCTGGTCGGGCGTAGACCCGACACACGTGGTGTAAATCTTGACGTCGGTGACGGCGTTCTCGAACGAGAGCTCGAACTGCGTGTTGGCGACGGTGCTCGCGCCCGGCAGAAAATGCACTTCGATGACGTTGGTGTTGGGTGGCAGCAGGATGCCGTCGGGCGGGTAGACGAGGGTCGGGTTGCAAGCGGAGTTCGTGGTGGTCCCCCCGCTGCCGAAGGCTCCGGGCGCGCCCCCGGCATCACCGACGCCCCCGTCCGCGGCGCCCGGACCGAAGACGGCTGCCAGCTTGAGGTCCAGCGTCGTCGACGCGGTCACGCCGCAGGTCTTGGCGTTGACGCTGACCTGGCCACCATGGAGTCCCGCCCAGGTGAACGTCGTGCCGCTGAGGGCGCCGAGGTTCGAGCTCGACAGGGTCAGAAAGGACTGTGCGGTGACGTCGCTCGTCGAGCCGTTCGCGTACGTGGCAGTCACCGTGAATGTCTGCGCAAACGGGGTGCCTACGCTCACCGAGGCCGTCGAGTTGTTCGGGCTGATGGCGAGGGACGCCGGCGCGACGCACGGATTGCCGCCGCCGTTCGCCCCGCTGCTCACCCCTGTGCTTGCCCCGCTGCCGGCGCCGCCGCTGCTCGCCCCGCTGCCGAAACCGCCGCTGCTCCCGCTGCTGCTGTCGCCGAGCGAGATGCCTCCTTCGCGGTTCGTCGCATCGACGCTGGCGTCTGTTACGAAAGCGGAGCCCCCGTCGGTTTCGCTCTGGGAGCCACAGCCCTCCGCCCACGCGATTGCCCCGATCAGGACGGAAACGAGCACCCACGACGAGTCGTTGCGACGGACGCCCATGGAAAAACCCCCTCCCAGTATTCCATCGTGCCGACGTGCTCACCGGCCGTCAATGCGCGCAAATCGCATATCGGCCGCGACCCTATGTGGCCCTGGTCACTCGAGTGACCAATTGATGGCGTACGGCGGGCTCGTATCCTGAGCGCGAACGTCGAGGAGCCGCGTGCCGCACACCGAGGGGGTGTGTCGGTGCCGCGGGCGATTGCAATGAATCGACATCATCGGCGCGGGCTGGCAGTCGTCGTCACGCTCTCGACCCTCACGGCCGCGGGACTCGCAGGATGTGGCAGCCAAGGCGGCGTGAGCGTCGAGCCCGTGGAGGCGGGCCCGGATGCGACGGCGCACGAAGGCGGTCACGGGGGCGGTGCTCTCGGCGATGGGAGCGGTGGGACTTCCGGCGAGGTGGGAGGCGGGGGCGACGCCGCTCCCTCGGGCGACTCGGCAGGCGGCAGTCCGTCCGGCGATGGCTCGGCAGGGGCGGACGGCACGAGCGCAGGCATGAATCCCGACGGCAGCGCGGGCGCCGATGGAGCCTCCGGCGGTGGAACGACAGGCGACGGCGGCGGCTCGCCGTCGGGCGACGGGGGCTCCGCGAGCGACGGCGGCAGCGGAGGCATGAGCGACGCCCCCGGCAGCGACGACTCGGGCGGGGACGGAGGTCCGACGAGCGACGGGTCGGGCAGCGAAGGCGGCGCGTCCTGCCTGCGCAACGGGGCGAGCTGCACGAGCTCCACCGAGTGTTGCGGCGGTTCCTGCGTCAACGCCGTGTGCACCGTGCCCTCGTGCATTTCGGACGGACAGGCGTGCTCGAGCGGCGCGAGCTGTTGCAGTGGCGTCTGCGGCGGTTCGGGTGCGTGCGTCCCGCTCAACCCGACATGCAAGACGCTTGGCAACGTGTGCGGCGATGGGTCCGAGTGCTGTTCGCGGCTCTGCGCTGGCGCCACGTGCGCGCCGTCGTCGTTCTGCGGGCAAGCCGGAGAGGTGTGCGCGAGCGCCGCAGACTGCTGCAGCGCGGTTTGCAACTTCGCGGGGACATCCGCGCTG
>Ga0070735_10000728_pt1 | contig 34035 bp, 23 predicted proteins | sample Coa_R1_FD_66443 | JGI IMG/M metagenome (GOLD analysis project Ga0070735, IMG submission 66443) | Surface soil microbial communities from Centralia Pennsylvania, which are recovering from an underground coalmine fire - Coalmine... | ecosystem: Environmental > Terrestrial > Soil > Unclassified ...
GGTCCGGCAAAAGGCGGAAAAAGCGCGCAAGGCGGGCGTGGCGGTCGAGGAGCACAGCGACGCGGCGGGCATGGCGGTCAGCAACGAACTGCTGGCCAGCACCCGGCGAAGGCTGAGTCTTCCTCCCATGCCGGCGCGCTTTTTTGAATCCATCCAAAGAAATCTGCGCCCTGAGCACTTGCGCATTTTTCTGGCGTACCAGAAGTCGCAGCCGATCGCCTGCCACATCATCCTGATCTTCAAGGACCTGTGGATCTCCGAGTATTCCGGTAACGCCGACGGCGCCATCTCTGGCGTGAACCAGCTGCTGTATCTCGAAACCATTCGGCAGGCCTGCGCCGCGGGCGCACAAAAATTCAGTTTCGGACGCACTTCGATTCGCAATGAGGGATTGCTTTCCTATAAACGCCGCTGGGGCACGATCGAGGAGAACCTCACCGACTATACTCTGCTTCCCAACGGCAGGCAGGAACCGCAGGCGGCTGACAACGGCTCACCGTCGGAGGATTCCGGTCTCTACGCGCTGTGCCAGCGGGTCATCGCCAAGGCGCCGATGCCTGTCTGCAAAATGATCGGAAATTTTTGTTATCGCCATCTTGGTTAATCCATGCCGCCTCCGATGGAACATTTTCATATTTTCTTCGGCCTTCATACCGGCGCGATCCGCTAGCATTATTCTTCCGTATGCAGTTTGCCGCCCGCGACGGCCGGTTAAGGGCGAAGGATTGAGGCAATTCCGAGCGTGAAGCCCTATTTCAGCGTCTTGATTCCGACCTATAACCGGGAGCAGCACGTTCGCGAGGCGGTCGAGTCCCTTCTCGCGCAAACGTGGGACGCGTTTGAAGTGTTTGTGATTGATGACGGGTCGACCGACGGCACGCAGGAAGTCCTGGCGAAATTCGGGTCGCGCATTCATGTGCTGCGGCAAGCGAATCAGGGCCCCGAGGTGGCTCGCAATACGGCCGCGGCTCAGGCTCGCGGCGACTACCTGGTTTTCCTGGACAGCGACGACCTGCTGTTGCCCAACGCCCTGGAAACCTACGCCGGCATCGTCAACTCCTGCGATTGGCCCCCTCTGATTATTGGCTCCATGTCGGACTTTGCCGACGGGACTTCGCCCGTGCTGTCCCAGCAAAACGGCACGGAAGTCAAAGCGGTGAAGTACGCGGATTTTTTCTCCAAGGACATTCCCATCGCCCTTTCCAACAGCCGCATCGTGATTCGCCGCTCGCTGTTCGAGGAAATTGGCGGATTGCGAAAAACTTCTCCGGCCACTTTTCATCTGGACGATTACAGCCTGATGTTGAAGGTCGGCACTCGCGGCCCGTGCGTGGTCCTGCTGCAGCCGCAAACGGTCGCCTACCGCACCCATGAGACCAACAGCATTCGCGATCCCCGCGCTATGATCGACGGCATCGTCTCGCTCATTCGTTCCGAAAAAAAAGGCGAGTATCCCGGAGGCAATGAGCGCCGCGCGGACCGCTACGCCTGCATCGGAGGTATCGCGCAATTCTGGGTCTGGAAATCGCTGCAGGCCAGGAGCCCCGGCCAGGCGCTGCGCATGTCCGCGGAAGGCGCGCCGATGATCGCCGCGGCGGTCTCCCGGAAAATCCGTCTGGCATTCCGAAAGAAAACACCCCCGCTGGTGATCTCGAAGGAATCGTAGTTGCCCAAGTAGCACAGCAACTCTTCGCTGTGCGGTTTTGTGGAACCAACTCGGCATCGCACAAACTATTCAGCGCCGCTTTGAAACGCGGTAGGCTAGGGTTTCGTCAAGCATCCAGATGCGCGAGCTTCCTCCGCGATCGGAGCGCGATCCATGAAAGAAACCAAGTCTCGCCCAACGAATATTTCCCGAAGGGCATTTGTAAAAACCACCGCCGCCGGCCTAGGAGCGACAACCCTCGCGGGCGCCGCAGCCCTGCCAGCCGCGGCCGCCCAGGCCAGTCCGCAAATTCCCAAACACTGGGATCACGAAGCCGACATCGTAATCATCGGCGCCGGAGCGACCGGCCTCCCGGCGGCCATCGAAGCGATTGAAAACGGCGCGTCGGTGATCGTTGTCGACGTCAACACGGACGTCGGCGGGCACGCCATCGTCAGCGGCGGAAACATCGCGCTCGGCGGCGGAACTTCGCGCCAGGAAAAGTACGGCATCAAGGACTCGCCGGACCTGCTCTTCGCGGATTTGACGGACTGGTCCATCGTTGAGCCCAACGGCTTTCCCGATTACCGATATAACGACAAGGAAATCATCCGCGCCTTCGCCGACAACAGCGCGGCTACCTGCGAATTCTTGATGAAGCACGGCGTGGTCTTCGTCGAAAAATCACCGGACAACGGCGGCGCGCACGCCACCGGGAATTCCGCTCCGCGCGAAAATCACGCCGCGCCCATGCAGTGGCCGCAAATGCAGACCGGCGTGCCAGTCGCTCCCGACAAACAGGCAACGCAATCCGCCGGCATCGGTTTCGTCCGTCCCATGGAAGCCGCGGCACGCAAGCTCGGCGCGCAAATTCTGCTGGAGCACCGCATGACCGGCATCGTGCGCGAATCTCAAAATTCCGGACGCGTACTCGGAATCACCGCGACGACGAAAGGGAAGGCGCTCAACATTCGCGCGCGCAAAGGCGTGATCATCGGCACCGGCGGGCACAGCAGCAATGTCAACTTCCGGCGGATTTTCGATCCGCGCCTCACGGAAGAGTATCAGACCATGGGCGAAGCCTATTCCACGCGCGATGCCAGCGGCGAACTCGCAGCCATGGCTCTCGGCGCGTCGCTCTGGGGCGCCTACAATCAAACTGGAGAATTCGGCGAAGCCCTCTCCAAAGCGGGAAGAATCGGCAGCCGCGAGGGCTATTCCAATCTCGGGTGGATGCCCGCCAGCCCCGTTTTCTCCCGCGCCGGCGCCACCGGCCTGCTGGTGCGCGACTGGCAGGACGTGATCCTCGTGAATCAGGCTGGGCTGCGATTTTACGATGAGACCAAGGGACAATATCCCACCGCCAACAACTACGGCGCGATCAAACCCTACATTCCGGACAGTTATCTGAACGCGGCCAACATTAAATGGGATCCGCCGAATTTTCTGAACGCGGCCCTGGCCGGAACCGGCGAGGCGGTCAACGGCGGTGGGCCGATCTGGGCGATCTTCGATGCGGACGCCGTGAAACGCGAGGGCTGGAACACCGCGCCGCCCGATGTGGACGTCGCCGGCGCACTTTTCTTTTCCGGGAACTCGATCGCGGAGCTCGCCCGCAACATCGTGAACAAATACCAGCGCAAGCCGATGCCGCCCGAAGCGCTGCAGGATTCGGTTATGAAATACAACTCGTACGTGGACGCGGGAAAAGATGCGGATTTCGGCAAGCCGTCGCCGAAATACAAAATTCAGACGCCGCCGTTTTACGCCGCCTGGTCGACGCCCGTGGTGCATGACTCGCGCGCCGGCCTGCGGATCACCGCGAAGTGCGAGGTAGTGGACCTGAACGGCAACATCATCCCGGGGCTGTACTGCGGCGGCGAATCCGCGGGCGGATTCAGCCTGCATGGGATCGCGCGTTGTGCGGTGCAGGGACGCATCGCCGCCCGGGAAGCAGCAAAGTTGCCGCCGAACCCGCCGGTCAAGAGCTGAGCGAGCGAGAATTCAGAAGCAATTCGAGTGGCACAGACTTCAGTCTGTGGGGTTGCGTTCGCGAACTCGGGCAGCGCGCGCCAGCCAACATCAATTGGAAATCCGCAGGCTGAAGCCTGTGACACTCGAGCCTCACGTCTCCAGTTTGTAGCGCGTGGCCGCCAGAACGTACAGCCTCTGCCACAGAGTGCGGTTCACAGTCACGACGATTAACGACATCACAATCGTCGCTGCCAACAGGACCGGCAAATTCCCGGCATTCGTGGCGCGGCTGATGGCTGCTCCGAGGCCGCGAACCGAAAGCGTTTTCCCCTGAAAATTAAAATATTCGGCGACGATGCTGGCGTTCCATGCCCCTCCGGAGGCCGTCAGCATGCCGGTCACGAGGTACGGAAAAATCGCCGGCAGGATCAATCGCCGCCATCGCTCCCAGCGATGGAATCGAAAAACGCTGGAGGCTTCCTTCAGGTCGGTGGGAATGGCCATGGCTCCGGCGATCACGTTGAAGAGGATGTACCACTGGGTGCCGAGCAGCATCAAGGCCATGGCGGCCAGGCCCATGCCGCCTCCAGCGCGAATCAGCAGCAGAAGCAGCACAGGAAAAAGCGCCGTTGCCGGAACGGACGCGGCAATCTGCACCAGGGGCTGCGCGATTCTGGCGACGCGCGGCGTAGTTCCAATCCATACGCCCACCGGCACGGCCCACAGCGCGCCGAGCATCAGCGAAGCATTCACACGGAGGAATGTGAGCGCGGCGTCGCGCGTCAGAAAGAGCAACTCCCGCCCGCCAAGATGCGCGATGCTCGCCAGCGCGCGATAGGCAAGCCACGCCAGCGCGGCCAGAGCCGCAATTCCCAATGCGCGGCCCGCCAGTTTTTTAAGCTTGTTCTCCGGTTCCGGGGTACCTTCGCGCGCCGCAATTTTCTTTTCCGCGAACGCTTGAGTAATGCGCTCCTCCAGCGGATTGATCGCCACGCGGTAAAAGGCTGCCAGGACTCCGGAGCGGCGCAGAATCTTCAGTACGAACGATTGTGGTACCGCGCCTTCCACGCTTTCAAACTTGAATTTGTCCGACCAGGCGATCGCCGGCCGCCACACCAGCTGATCGAGCAGGACGATCACCGCGATCATCGCCGCGAGTCCCCACAGGATCGAACGGGTGTCTCCGGCGCCGGCGGCCACTTGCAAATAGGAGCCCAGGCCCGGCAGCCGGAAATCGCGCTCGCCCAGAACGAACATCTCGCAAGCCATCAGGAAAAACCAGCCGCCGGCGACGGACATCATCGAATTCCACACCAGGCCGATCGCGCCGAACGGCACCTCCAGTTCAGTGAATCTTTGCCACGGGCTGAAGCGGTAGAGCCGCGCGGCCTCGTCCAACTCGCGCGGAATTCCCTTCAGCGACGCGTAGAAGCTGAAGGCGATGTTCCAGGCCTGCCCGGTAAAAATCAGCAAAATCGAGCCGAGTTCGATGCCCAGTTGCCGCCCCGGAAACAGCGCGACCATCGCCAGCATCACGCCAGGAAGAAAGCTCAACACGGGAATCGATTGCAGAATGTCCAGCAGCGGCAGCATGACTTTCGCGGCGCGCTCCGATTTGGCCGCCGCAAATCCGTAGGCCAGCGCAAACAGCAGCGACAGTATGTAGGCCACGGCGATGCGCACCAGCGAATACGCCGCGTACAAAGGCAGCGCGCGCGGGCTTGATGAAATATTGGCTACCGGAGTGAAGGGCGCGAACCAGATGCGCCCGGATGCAAACAACGCGTACAGAATCGCCAGCAATCCCACGAACACGGAGATATCCGCCAGCCAGGAACTTTGCCAGCGGATGCGCTCGGTAATCCCGCGCAGAATGGAGGGATAGTGCAGGAACGGTTCCGGTTTCATCGGCGCCGCCGCGGATGAGGGATCACGGCAGCGTCCGGCTCAACCGTCCGGTCTCGGCGTCATAATCGAAGAGTTCCGCGTAGCGGCCCCAATGAACGGCGGTGTCCAGTTGGCGGCGCACTTCGTCGTCGCTGAAGTGCTCATCCAGCAGATCGTGGAAGAAATCCAGAAGCATGGTACCGTCGGCCTTCGCCTGCAGGGCGGAATTGATTTGCTGAAGTAGCGGAACGTGCGCCAGCGCCGCGTCGCGAAATATTGTTTTGCGCTGTTGAATGTCGGCGGCGGCAAACGCGCGACCCAGTTCGGTGACTTCCGCGTCACCCTTCTCGACGGTGGCGAATCCCAGCAGGACGCAGGCGTCCACGATGGGCAGCAAGTCATCCGACTCCAGCAGAAGCTGATGCGAGATGCGATGCAAATCCTCGCGCCCGCCGTGGTCCACCAGAATTTCGAGCAATCCGGCGACGCCGCCGGCGCGCACGTGCGGCAGCATCAGATAGCGCGGCAGGACCGCGGCGACGGCAGGCTGCGGAGAGGCCGTCTTCACGTCCGCGGGCATCTCATGCTGCACATCCGGCTGCGTCAGCACGCGATAGATATGATCGACGAGCGACTCGAATGGTTCGGACTTCCGGCTGCGCGGCTGTGCCAGCGTGATTTCAAAATCCTCGCGAATGCGCGCCGGGTTGCTGGCCAGGACGATCACCCGGTCGGCCAGCACCACCGCCTCTTCGATGTTGTGCGTCACGATAAAAATCGCCCGCGTGGGAATTTTTTTGTCGTCCCACAGTTCCAGCAGTTCGCCCCGCAGCGTCTCTGCCGTCAGCACGTCCAGCGCGGAAAACGGCTCGTCCATGAACAGCACTTCCGGCTCGATGACCAGCGCCCGCGCGAATCCCACGCGCTGCTTCATCCCGCCGGAAAGTTCCTTGGGATAGGCGTTCTCAAAGCCGTCGAGGCCCACCGCGTCCAAAATGCGCACTGCGCGCTGGCGGCGTTCGCCGGGCGCCACGCCGCGCGCTTCGAGCGGAGCCTCCACATTTTGCAGCACCGTCAGCCAGGGAAACAGCGCGAAACTCTGAAACACGATGCCCACGTTGGGCGGCTCGTCGGAGAGTGGGCGCCCATGCCAGAACACTTCGCCTGCCGACGGCCGCGACAGCCCGGTGAGCATCCGCAGCAGCGTGGACTTTCCGCAGCCTGACGGGCCGAGCAGCGCCAGAATCTTGCCCGGCATGATTTTGATGCTGGTGGGGGAGATGACTTCAATGCGCGCGCCGTCCGGCTGCGCGTAAAATTTTTCCAGCGCGCGCCCTTCCAGAATCGGCTCGGTGTTTTCGCCGCCGTTCGGACTTGCCGCGTTTACAGGAACGTGATTGGTTTGTGACACAGCGGCATTATGAACGATTCAGCGGGTTAAAGTGGCACAGACTTCAGTCTGTGGGGTTTCGTGTTAGCAACCACGAAAGTCCATAGGCTGGACCAGTCCCAGGGCGCTCACGCCGTGTTGCGGTCTACCGCGGGATGGCGCACATCGCTGCCCGCCACCATGTAAATCACATCCTCCGCCACGTTGGTGGCGTGGTCGGCAATGCGCTCCAGGTTCTTCGCCACCAGGATCAGCTCAAACGCTGGAAACACCACCGACGAGTCGCCCATCATGTAGCTCAGCAGTTCGCGGAAAATCTGGTCGCGCAACTGGTCCACTTGGTCGTCGCGCGCCAGGACCGAGCGGGCCAGCTCGATATCGCGGCGCACCAGCGAATCCAGGCTGTCGCGCATCATTTTTTCCGCCAGTTCGCCCATGCGCGGCAAGTCCACATAAGGCTTCACGCGCGGGTGGCGCACGATGCGCGTCGCGGAATGGGCGATGTTCACCGCCTGGTCGCCGATGCGTTCCAGATCGTTGTTGATGCGCGCGATGGCCAGTACGAATCGCAGGTCGGCGGCCATCAGTTGTTGCAGGGCCAGCAATTGCACCACGCGGTCGTCGATTTCAATTTGCAGCTCGTTGATGGCGTTCTCTTCCTTCAGCACGATTCCCGCGAGCTTTTCGTCTGCATCGAGCACCGAATGCACCGCCTGGTGCACGGCGCGTTCCGCCAGGCTGCCCATCCACAGCAGCCGCTCCTTCAGCTCTTCCAGGTCGCGTTCGAAATGGCGTTCCATGCTTTACGTCCTCTCTCCTGCAAAGGCTACAACAACACGCCCGATATTTCACCGGGTCAAACATCATCGTCAGGCATCATCCGAAGCGGCCGGTAATGTACGCTTCGGTGCGGGGATCCGAAGGCGTGGTAAACATGTGCCCGGTCGGCGAGAATTCGATCAGGTCGCCGTTCAGCATGAAGGCCGTCGAATCGCTGACCCGCGCGGCCTGCTGCATGTTGTGGGTGACGATCACCAGCGTGCAGGTCGGCTTCAATTCGAATAACAACTCTTCGATTTTCGCGGTATTGACCGGGTCCAGCGCGGAGCACGGCTCGTCCAGCAGCAGCACCTCCGGGTCGACCGCCAGCGCCCGCGCGATGCACAACCGCTGCTGCTGGCCCCCGGAGAGCGCGTACGCCGACTTGTGCAGCTTGTCCTTCACTTCATCCCACAAAGCGGCGCGCCGCAGGCTTTTCTCCACTGCGTCGTCCAGGCGCCCTTTGTGCCCGTTGATCCGCAGGCCGTAGGCCACGTTTTCATAGATCGACTTGGGAAACGGATTCGGCTTCTGAAATACCATCCCCACCATGCGGCGCAGCTTGGTGACGTCCAGGGTCAGGATATTCACGCCGTCCAGGGCGATTTCGCCTTCCAAGCGCGTGTGCCGCAGCGTTTCATGCATGCGGTTCAGCGTGCGCAGCAGCGTGGACTTGCCGCAGCCCGACGGGCCGATCATGGCCGTCACTTTGTTGGTGGCCACGTCCATCGACACGTTATGCAGGGCGTGATTTTTTCCATAGTAGAAATTCAGCTTGGTGACTTTCATTCGCAGCGTGTTGGCGCCTGATGTGGTCATAGCCGGAGTGTGGGTCGTCGATTTCGCCGTGGAGGACGCCGCAGCCGCCCCCGAATTCGCCATGAGTGGGAAAGCAGAACTCATCGTCAGGTCCTCTCATACGCGGTTCCACGCGTCAGAAACGCGCGAACCAGAATATTGGTGATCAGCACTAACCCCAGCAGTACGAGCCCTGCCGCCCACGCCTGCCGGTGCCAATCCTCGTACGGACCTGTCGCGTAGGTGTATATCACAACCGGGAGCGAGGAGGTCGGCTGGTTCCAGCCGGGGCTCCAGTAACGGTTCCCGAAGGCGGTGAAGAGCAGCGGTGCCGTTTCTCCCGCCACACGAGCCAGGGCCAGCAGCACGCCGGTCAAGATGCCGCGTGAAGCGGCGGGCAGCACCACGGTGGCGATCATGCGCCACTTATTCGCGCCCAGCGCAAACGAGCCTTCGCGCAGCGCCCGCGGCACGTCCCGCAGAAAACTCTCCGTATTGCGCAGCACCGTGGGAATCACCATGATCGCCAGCGCAATGCCGCCTGCCAGCGTCGAGAAGTGATGCATCGGCATCACCACCAGGGCGTAGGCGAAAATGCCCATGACAATCGACGGCACGCCGTTCATCAGGTCCGCCGTGTAGCGCACCACAAACGGCATGGTGCGGCCGCCGAATTCCGCCAGGTACACGCCGCCCAGCAGGCCGATGGGCACGCCGAACAAGGCCGCCAGCAGCAACAGTTTCAAGCTGCCGACAATCGCGTTGGCCATGCCTCCGCCGGCCTCGCCGACGGGAGCCGGCAGGTGCATGAAGAAGCTCCACGACAAATCTTTTCCGCCGTTCCACACCAGGTAGCCCAAAATAAAAAACAATGCCGAAACCGTGAGCAGCGCGCACAGTCCGGTGAGCGACAGCATGAATACGTTGAGCGATTTTCGCCACACCAGCCGAATGCTCATGTGGGCAGGACCCCGCTTCCGCGCGCCGTGGTTACCAGAATCAGCAGGCGCGCGAGTCCATTCAGCACAAAAGTAAGCAGGAAGAGCACCAGGCCGAGCTCGATCAGCGCGCTCAGATACAAGTTTCCGGTGGCCTCGGAGAACTCATTGGCCAGAACCGACGCGATCGAGTATCCCGGAGAAAACAGCGAGGCGGCAACCTTGGGATTGTTTCCGATCACCATGGTTACGGCCATGGTTTCGCCGAGGGCGCGTGCCAGAGCGAGAAACACTGAGCCAAAAATTCCGATCCGCGCCGCCGGCACTACTACTTTCCAGGTCGATTCCCACTTGGTCGCGCCGAGAGCCAGCGCCGCTTCGCGCTGGTCGCGCGCCACCGCCAGAAGAACTTCGCGCGACACGGACAAGACGAACGGAACGATCATGATGGCCAGAACGATGCCCGCCGTCAAAAACCCGATCCCGTACGCCGGGCCCTGAAACAGAGGCAGAAATCCCAGCGTCTTTTTCAGCGCCGGTTGAATGGTGGTGCGCATCAGCGGCACCAGCAGGAACACGCCCAACAAGCCGTAAATCACGCTAGGAACGGCGGCCAGCAGATCGCTCACAAAGGTAAGAGAGGAAGAAAGTTTTGGAGGCGCCAGCTCGGCCAGAAAAATCGCCGCGCCCACTCCGAGAGGAACCGCGATGCATAGGGCCACGGCCGACGTGACCAATGTTCCATAAATAAACGGCAGCGCGCCGAAATCACCCGAAACCGGATCCCATACCTTGGTGATGAAGAAACTCCACCCGAACTTCGCGCGCGCCTCCGCCGAAAGAATCCACAACTGATACACCAAAAGAACCGCGATCAGCACCAGCACGGCCGCGGCAATCAGCGTTACCAGGTGCGCGATTTCGTCCGCGCCCAGCCACCGGCGCAGCGATGAGCGCGAAGGCGCAGCCAATTCGCCGGGTGTAGCCGCATTCGGTGTGGTGGCCATCTCGATGGTTTCGCTTTCTGGATCGAAAAAACCGCACGAACCAAAAAATCGTCACTTATTTGCGCCAAATTCACCGGCCCGCCGGTGAACGCCGAGGAATCGCTACGCGGTCCGCATCGGACCGCATAGCGACTCCCGTGCTGTCTTTTGCGCAAATTCCCCGTGCCAGTGCTCAGAGCAACGATTGCAGATGCGCTTCGATCAAATGCCGAGCCGTGAGGACCGCCGCAGTCTACTGGATCTGGGCGATCGCTTTCATTTCCTTGGCCACGACTTCCTTCGGCAGTTTGGCATACGCAAGGCCTTCGGCATACTGCTGTCCGTCGGTCAGCGCCCACTTCAGGAAGTCCTTTACCACATCCCGCTTGGTTGCATCGCTGAACTTTGAAGGAATCAGCAGCCAGGTGAAGCTGGCGATCGGATAGGCCGTCTTGCCTTCTGGATTGGTGATCGAAACACGGAAATCATCCGGCATGAACTTTACCGTCGCCGCTGCAGCCGCCGAAACACTGGCGAGGTCCGCTTTGACGAACGCGCCGGAGGAATTCTTCACTTTGCCGTATGGCATCTTGTTCTGAATGGCGTAAATCAGCTCGACGTAGCCGAGCGAGCCCGGCGTCTGCTGAATCAGGGCGGCAACACCCTCATTACCCTTACCGCCGAGCCCCACGGGCCAGTTCACGGACGTGCCCTTTCCCGCTTTTTTCTCCCACTCGGGGCTCACCTTGGAAAGGTAATCGGTCCAGATGTAGGTGGTGCCGCTGCCGTCCGAGCGGTGCACGAGGACGATATCGTCAGAGGGCAACTTCACGCCCGGGTTGGCCGAGGTGATCGTCGGATCATTCCATTTGGTCACTTTGCCCAGAAAAATTCCGGCCAGAGCTTCCGGAGTAAAATTCAAATCGCCCTGCACGCCGGGAACGTTGTAGCTGGGAACTGCGGCGCCCAGTACCGTGGGGAAGTGCAGGATCGGCACACTGGCTTGCTTGAGCTGCTCGTCGTTCATCGGACCGTCGGATGCTCCGAAGTCCACGGTCTTATCGAGCAATTGGCGGATTCCGCCGCCCGATCCAATCGATTGGTAGTTGATTTGAACGTTGGCGTGCGAGGTGTGATACAGATCGAACCACTTGGAATAGATTGGGTAGGGAAACGTCGCTCCGGCGGCGTTCAACAAAACGGGTCCTGCGGCGATGCTCAAGGTCGCAATCGTCAAAAGGATCGCGAGCAATGACAGCACTTTTAAATATCGCATTTGTTTTCTCCAGGAAGATCTTGGGGGATTCTGACGCTCAATTGTTACAGCCATGTTACAGAGGAATGATGCCGGCATAAAATCGACGCCACCCGGTAAGCCTCCCGTTCTCTGACAAATACGAAGGAAGGGGAGAAGGGCCGGCGCCAGGGGAGCGCCGGCCCGGGGTGGGGTTGCAACACGAAGGCCGCTGTTCTGTTCAAAGTTCTGCACCGAAATTGTGCAGTTCAAGAGCTTACTTCTTCTTTTCCGGATAGTTGGCTTCTTCGATCACCAGCCGCGTGCGCCCGTGGCGCACGTCCAGGCCGCGTACCCAGAAGATGATGTCTTCGGCAATGTTTGTGGCGTGATCCGCGATGCGTTCGAGGTACCGCGTAGCCAGCAGGAATTGCAGCTGAGGCGCAGCTTGCCCGGGCTCTTCGGTCATCCGGGCGAGTAAATGTTCGAAAATCTGGTCACGATAGCGGTCCACGACGTCATCCGCTTCCAGGACCTCTCCCGCCAGGACGACATTCCGGAAAATCAGAGCGCCCAGGCTGCGTCCCAGCATGGCGCGCACCGCTCCGGCCATCGGCTCCAGATCACGCGGCGTTTCTTTCACATTCATTCCCGCCAGCGAAATCACGCGTTCCGAGACATTGACGGCCAGGTCGCCAATGCGCTCCAGATCGTTGGCGATTTTCTGGGAAGCCACCACGCGGCGAATTTCCTCGTCATCCAAGAGGCCGGTGCGCAGCATGCGCACGGCGTGGTCATCGATCAGAATTTCCATTTCATTGACGCGCGGCTCGACCAGAAAAACCTTGCTGGAGAGTTCCGCGGCCGCTTCCAGGTTAGGACGCAGCAGCGCGTCCAGCGCGCACTCCACGCTGCTCTCGACCGTGCGGGCCATGGAGATCAGATAATTCGCCAAGACATCCTGGTAAATGGTTTGGATTTGGGAAACCGGGGTCGCCATTGGGTCACCTTCGAATTATTTCTGTGGCAGGGCGAGGATAAACGGATTTTGTGAACGGAAAATGAAACCGGGGTGAATATACGGCGAAGACGGCCGTGTTTCGACGTTTGGACGAAGTCCACTTTATGGCAACCGAAATGCACCTATATCTACCGGGACACCATTGGTGTACCCGATTGGCGACATGTCGGAAGCGGCCAATCTGCGGCACGATTTGTACAATCATGCGCCCTCAGGTGATTTCGTCCCGCCTGACGCGCGGAGGCCGTTGTGTACTCAGGCGCTTCCTTTGAGGATCCGCTTGGTGGCTCGGGTGAGCGGCGTCGCAGCCCGCGGCACAAAGCGTCTTCCCTGATCTACGTTGAAGTTGGCACGGGCACGGGCGGCATTGTCCTCGACCTCGGAACCGACGGCATGTCTTGCCATGTCGTGCAGGCGCTGAATGCGAAAATAAATTCGTCGCTTCCTGTACGTCTTCGCGGTTCCGGCCTCAAAGCGGAATTCGAAGGGGAACTGATTTGGCTGAGTGACACACGAAAAGATCTTGGACTGCGACTGAAGAATCCCTCCGCCGAATTTCAAACAGAAATTGAAAAATGGATGGTTCGGGAGTCGCAGCCCGCGGACGTTCAGGCGCTCGAAAAACAGCCCTGGTCACGCCCAATGCCGGCGGTTGCGGTCACTTCTCCGGGCGCCGATCCTTCTTTCTCCCACTCGCTTTCGGCGGCTCTCGCTCTGGCTCGCGCAATTGCCCCGGCTCCGGAGGCTCCTCGAACATCGAGCGTGGCACCCTCCGTGCAATCCGCGGCAGTTGCGCCCATAGAGGTCGCACCACCCGCAATTCAAACGAACCAAACGCAATCTAATCAATCGGTTAGCCCGGTTCTCATCGACGAGGACAAGGCCATCGCCGCCACCATTCAACAGCGGATTGCGCGGCCGATCGAACTTCGTGCGCCGGTGGCGCCGCCCCCCGTCGACCCTAAGCCTTTGATTGTGGCGAGCCCGGAGCCACCGCGACCACCAGCCGAAGTGAAGGTTTCACCAGCGAGTAAAACTCGCCGTGTCAAAGACAGCAAGCTGATTCCGAAATCCGAATTCGAGCTGTCATTGGCAAAAGTGATTGAGACCATCAAGGCAGGAAACTGGATTCCCCGGGCGATCCTTACAGCCTGGGATCTCGGAAATCGCCGGCAGCGGATGTTGCTGGCAGGTTCCGCAACGGTTTGCGCGGTGGCTTTGATTTTCGTTTTGATCGTAGGCATCGCCTCGATCGGCCAGTCTTCCGCTCAAACACCACAGCCTTCGGTTCCGGGCGCTGCGCGGACGCACCGGCACCGAAGCACGACGTTCGCAGATTTTGTGGACATTCTTCTCGGCCGCGAGCCGCCGCCGCACACCGGACTCTACGACGATCAGGTTTACATACAAGTGTGGGCATCCAAGCAGACCGGATTCTATTACTGCACGGATACTCCGTATTACAAAGACGTGCAACCGGGCGTTTTCATGTCTCAGGGAGAAGCCTTGCAGAGTGGCTACCGGCCGATCCTGGGGCAGTTCTGCGACTGATACCGGTGTCTCCAATCGGTGACAAAAAGCCGCCGCTCGGATCAGCTTGGACACCTCGGGGTGTCGTTGTCTTGCGGCGTCTTGCCAAATTGATCGCTGAGTTTGGTCCTACGAACTGGTGGGAATGCTGAAATGAAAGCGCGAGCCCTGCCCGACGGCGCTTTCCACCCAGATGCGGCCGCCATGAGCGTCGACAATATGGCGCGCGATGGCCAGCCCCAGTCCTGTGCCGCCCGCCTCGCGTGATCGCGCAGCGTCGACGCGATAAAATCTTTCGAAAATCCGCTCCAGGTCGGATTCCGGAATTCCGATTCCCGTATCGCTGACTGTAAATGTCACGTCGTGCCCGTTGGCGCGGGCCTGCACGTCAACCTGACCTCCCGACGGCGTGTATTGCACCGCGTTGTCGATCAGGTTCTGCAGAACTTCTCCCAATTGCGCGCCGTCTCCGCGAACTGCCGGAACGTCATCCGGCAAGTCGACGACAATCCGGAGGCCCCTGGCCTGGGCGTTCAGGCGAGCCGTTTCCACGCAGCCGTTCACCAGCGCGGCCACGCGGACCGGGCGAATTTCCAGTTCCAGGCGGCCGGCTTCAATGCGCGAGAGTTTCAGCAGATCGTCGGTGAGCCGCGCCAGACGCCGCGCGTGATCGCGGATAATCTCGACGAAGTGTTTGCGGTTGGCCTTGTCATCCAATGCGCCGTTCAACAGCGTTTCGGCGAAACCCTGGATGGCCGTCAGCGGAGTCTTGAATTCGTGGGAAACGTTGGCAACGAAATCGCGGCGCACGCGTTCCAGCCGGCGCAGCTCGGTAATGTCGTGCAGCACAAGCACCGCGCCGTTGGCTCCAGTGGATCGAACCGGCGCGGCCGTGACACTGAAATTCCTGCGGCGAACCGTGCCCACTTCGACTTCCCCGGTTAGTTCCTCCGCTCCGGAAAGCGCCTGGCGCACCAAAGCCACCAGATCGGCCTGCCGCAAGGCCTCGACCAGTGTCCGGCCCTGCGAAGTTCCGGCGGGCAATTCTAGGATCTGCTCGAATGCCTGGTTGCAGTAGAGGATGCGCTCCTCTCCGGTGACGACCGCGACGCCCTCGACCATGCTCCCAAGAATGGCCGAAGAGCGATTGCGTTCGTCCGTCAGCGTGCGAACGGTTTGCCCCAGCCCGGCGACCGTGCGGCCCAGTGCGTCGGAAAGATCGGCGATCTCGTCATGCCCATGGTCGCGTTCGAGAGGCGTAAAGTCGCCGGAGCCTGCGCGCTCGGCGAAATCTTTCATGCGGCGGATGCGCTCCGCGGCCGATCGCGCCGTGAGGGAAAACGCCACGCCTGCCGCCGCGATGAAGATCAGCAGGGCGATCCAGATTTTCGGCAGGGTTCCCGGAGACACCCATTGCACGGCGAGCAGAATAGCCATCACCAGCGCCAGACAAATTAAAACCGGCCGCCAGATCAGGCTCACACGCAAGGCAGGCTTACTCCTGTTTTTCCGATTGTCCTTCGTGCTCGAACATGTACCCCGCTCCGCGAACGGTTTTCAGGAACGCAGGGTGGTCGGCGTCAATTTCAACTTTTTCGCGCAGGCGGCGAATGTACACGTCCACGCTGCGCGGGGTGACGAAGCGCTCGGTGCCCCAGACGGCGTCCAGCAACTGATCGCGTGTAAACACGCGGTTGGGCCGCGTCGCGAGATAATACAGCAGTCGAAATTCCAGCGTGGAAAGCGTGACCGGCTTGCCGTCGCGCGTCACACGATAGGAAGAAGGATCGATGGACAGTCCGCGCGCTTCGATCACCCGCCGCGGTTCGTTGGTGGGTTCGGTGCGGCGCAGCAGGGCTTTCACGCGAGCGCCCAATTCACGCGGGCTGAAGGGCTTGGTCACATAATCGTCCGCGCCCATTTCGAGTCCCACCACGCGATCGGCTTCCTCGCCGCGCGCCGTCAGCATCAGGATGGGCAGGCGGTTCAGGGAGGTGTCGCGGCGAATTTCCTTGCAGATGTCCAGGCCGGAGAGCTTCGGCAGCATCAGGTCCAGCAGCAAAATGTCGGGCGGCGTCTTGCGGATCTGCGCAAGGCCGCTGGCGCCGTCGGTCGCGGCGGCCACCTGGAATCCCTCGCGCTCCAGGTTGTAGCGGACCAACTCCACGATGTCCCGGTCGTCTTCGATCAGCAAAACTCGCTTCATCACACGTATCCTGCGCGTCCTGCGCGACGAATTCTGACTCTATACCGAACGCACTATATTACATGGGAGTGTAGGAAGGCTATGTTACGGGCGGGTTAAAAGAAGGGACTTTATTAACGGGGCGTCACAATCGGCAAAGTTAAGCGCGCCGTAATGATCTGACGGTCCGTCAGCTTCTGTATGCGCTCAAATTCGCAGAAAGATCTTGCCCCGATAGAAAGGCCACAGCATCACAAATATCACCACGACAAAAAACATCGCGAAAGCCAGGGAAGCGTTTACGGCGCTGAAATGTGGGACGAAAAACCGCTCGTAGATCCAGCCGTGCAGGGTGGTGTCGCGGCCGCGGGTGTCGGTGAAATCGAAATCCGTGCTGACCTCGGACACCAGCGCCGCCAGCGCGTAGGCCAGGATCGCATTCATGCCGAAAACGAGAAACGGCGCGGCCCACGCGCGCCAGGCCCGCACATCCAGCAGCCAGTAGCACGCGGCCAGCGCCAGCATCGCCGCGCCGCCGGTGAACAGAACGAAAGAGCTGGTCCACAGATTTTTGTTGATCGGAAAATAGGGATGCAGCAGGCGGCCGGCAACGAGCAGAACGACTCCCGCAGCTGCCAGGCCCAGCACTTTGCTTTGCGCGCGGCGATCCGAACGCAGCCACTCGCCGGCCAGAATCCCAATCAGCAGCGAGGCGATTGCCGGAAGCGTGGAAAGAAAACCCTCGGGATCCCAGGTCTTGGATTCGGACCACAGATGCCCGTCCATGAGCGCGCGATCGATATAGGCGCCGAGATTGTCATCTTTGTTGAGATGCCCGGTGCCGTAGCCGGGCACCGGAACGAACGTCATCAGCGCCCAGTATCCGGCCAGCAGAATGACCGTAGTTGCGGCCATCACGCGAAGATTTGCGCGCGCCCGGACTTCGCCGTTGTCGGCGCGCTCACTCTGAAACGTAAATAAATACAGCAGGCCCGCGACCAGGTAGCACAGCGCAATGCGCTGCAACACGCCCATGATGCGGATGGAGGCGAGATCGAAATCCGGAAATCCATTCAGAAATAATCCGATGGTAAAGATCAAAGCGCTGCGCCGCACCACGTGAATCGCGAGGGCACGGCGAGTGACTCCGCGGGCGATGCGCGAGCCGAAGGACAGCGTCAGGGAAACGCCGACAATGAAAAGGAAAAAGGGAAAAATCAGGTCCGTCGGCGTCCAGCCGTTCCACTCGGCATGCTCCAGCGGAGGATAGATGTGGCCCCAGGAGCCGGGGTCGTTCACCAGGATCATCCCGGCGATCGTCGCGCCGCGGAAAACGTCCAGAGAAACCATGCGCGCGGGGCGCGGAATAGTTGCGGCCTTAGCGGGGCTTGGCGAACGAACCGCGATGGTTTCCGACGTGGCGATGACTTGATCCTCCAATGGCGGGGATAGTACAGCAGCGGGAAGAATGCCGCAACGATGGCTCTAAAAGGCGATGGCCGGGAGGGGGTGTCCCGGCCATCGCGTTTTTGCAGAGGGAAGAAAGCGTGCGTCTACCGGTAACTGAGATTGTGCGCGCCGCACAGAATCGAGCTGACGAAGCTGGCGCTTTGCGGCACAAACCACACGCGCCGCAGCCAGGTGTGGCGGCTGTACATCATTTTCTTTCCGGCGAAATCCAGCAGCGCGGGCGCCACTTGAATGGCCGCAAACAGGGATGAGTTTCCCGCGAAAGGCCTCAGCAGCGGATTGAGTTCCACCGCGCCATAGGTGGTGATCGCGTGGCGGGTGGATGCAGCGTCAAACATCGCGGCGCTGCTGGAGGCGACGGTCAGGCCTTTCCACAACATTTCCTTGCGGCGATCTTCGGCCTGCAATTGGGCAACGGACACGGTCATTGGCCGGCCGGACTTGATGAAAGCCATTGACCCTGGAGATGCCAGGGCCAGGAGCACGGGAGCCGGTGCGTCCGGGAGCGCTACCCCGGTCTCGGCTTCCGGCTCGGGCTCGGTTGCCGCGGATACCGTCGCAGCCGACGTGGCCGCGTCGGGCTCAGCAGAATTCTCGTGAGTAATGGCGCTAATCGCAGGAGCCGAATCGGAAATCGCTGCAGACGCCGCAGTTACCGGAGCCTTCGCGTTGAGCGTAAGCGGCCCGGTTGCAGCAAGTTGCGGGTGAAGTAGCAGCACTGCCATGGCAAGTAGCATTGGTTCCTCAGTACGCTACAGACGCCAGGCTGGTGGGCCCCCGCAACGTAAGACCAGGTTAGGGTTCCGGGCGTCGGAAGCCTATAGCTCGCTAGTCCCAAAGGCTTTAGGACCAGAGTTTGTGTCGGTACTAGAACGGAAGTTCCAGTTTGGTAGGTTCAAAGTGGTACGCGGCATGCTTGGCGGGGCTGGGCGATCTATAAGCGTGACAATTTCGCTCGATCATCATCGACCCCTCGGATGTCCGCCTGAAGGCGGACGCTACGCAGAGGCGCCTGGAGGCTACTGCGACTCCGGTCGGGCGTCCGGAAAATCCAAGACGTCGATTTTGCCGTCAGGGGTACGGCCGAGGCTGGGAGCGTACAACCCCAGGTCTTCTCGTCGCCACCAATCACCGGACTCCCGCCGTTCTGCCCGGCTGGTGAACCAATACTGCCAGAGTTCCACACGGACTTGCTTCGGTGGATGTCCGGCGAACGGATTACCGGCGAAGAGTTCCAGCACGTCAGGCTCTCCGGCCAGCAGGCGCTGTTCGACGTTCAGAACAAAAGTGTATTGCCGCCAGTTGCCGAGGGAGGCAAACCAGAGGTTCCAGTCAAACCGCGGCTGAAAGGGCGCGTAAATTCGCGGGGCGGCGTGCACGTCCTGCGGCTTGTTCCGGAATAAATAGGGAGCCCAATTTTCACCGTCGTTCGATCCCTGGAATTCGAGTTCGTAGCGGTTGCGGGTCATGACCGCGAACAATCCGAATTCGTTGGCGATGCGAAACGGCTCGAGCGCTCGAACCGGGCCCATCGGGAGCGGCGCTCCTGGAAGCATCATCAGAATCAGCAGCGCCGAAGTGACATAAAAAATCCACGTGAGGAAAATCGCCTGTACGGAAAGGCGCAGATTGTTTCGCCAGTCCGCCATTCCAACGCCGGCTTGCGAGGAAGCGTCGACCGGTGAATCCGCCGGAGCCGTTACAGGACGCAATCTTTCGGGCAAGATTCGCGCCAGAAACTTATCGTCGAGCAGCAAGAATCCGAGGATCAGAACCAGGTAATTGAGGAACGCATAGTTGCTGGTGAGAATAATGCCGATCTGCCACGGAGTAATGAGGAAAAACAGCGCGATGCGAAAGCGCCTCGGCAGAAACACGGCGAAGATCAGCGCCAGCTCGAGGGCCAGCGTCAGCACCGCGGTGGCGGCATGAAACGCGTGCGGCAATTGGTGGGCGTACCAGGCGACCCAAGTGGGCAGCGGCCCATTCTGATAATACTGATCCATGGCCGTGAAATTTCGCCATTCCGGATCGTGGCCCAGAATTTTCGCGATGCCGGATTCAAAATAGATGCGAAACATTTCCCAGATGAGCAGGTACCGGCTGACGCGCGAAGGCGGGTCCGTGGTACCCCAGCGCGGGCGCCATCCCTGCGGGGCGAAAAACAGGCTGATAAAGCCGGCTTCGAGCAGCATGCCGTCGGATTGGTAGCTGGCAAAATCCTGCGCCGCGGCGATGAAAGAGAGATAGGCAATCAGGCAAATCACCAGCGCGCCGCGAGGAGAGATATTGAGCACCAGCAGCAGCGACGCTGCCATGCCCACGAAGACCACTGCCATCAGGAAGCGGTCGCTCGATGACCACCAGAAGACCGTCGGCGCGTACCAGAAGCGCCCGCTTCCCAGAACCCGCGTCACTTGCAACAGGTAATCGTGCGCCGGAAGAATTCCGCGGGGGCCGATGAGCCCGCGGATCTGGTAGGCCAGCGAATAGAATGCCGAAAAGAAAATCAGTCCCAGCGCGCGAAGAAAAAACCACCGCGCCGCGAGATAGCCGGGCGGCCTGAAGTCAGGGCCGAACAGTCGCCGCAGAATCGCGCTGAAGTTGAGGTCCATCGCCGGCCATTATACAGACACAAGGATCCCTCGCCGTCTCTGCGATGCGTCTAAGACTACAGAGGGATTTTTTGTCAGCTGGACGAGGAAGTTTTTTCTTCTTCCCGGATCAGAGGTTCCGGGCGGCGGTAGTCTTCGTCGACGTCGTCGAGTGTTTCCCGCTTGGGCAGGTTTTTGGGCCCGTAAAAACGCTGTCGGCATTTACCGCAACGATAAGGGCGGTACGGCAGGAAAAGCAGGACCCAGAATTCCAGCAAGCGCCCGCGCTTGGTGCGGTGGACGTGTTCGCTTCCACACAGGGGGCAATTCCGTTCCCCGGTGTAGACGAAAAGCCCAAGTGTGCGTTTCATTGGCAACGGATCATAGCGCCACTCGCGGCCGCGCGCAATCGCCAAGTCTCAATTAGTGACAGTACGATAAACGTTCCGTGATTTAAAAAGACGCCAGCGCCTGCATCGCGTGATGCCGCAGCCTGCCCAGCGTGCGATTCATGGAATGCTTGCGCGGCAGAAACGGCAGCACCGGCGGCCGGCGAATCGCCAGGCGGTCCAGGCCAATCTTCAAACGCTGGTCGTGCGGAGCGTAACGCAGCCCGCGTACCAGGGTATCCGCGGCGTCCTGCCGGCGGTCAGCGGCAACATAAACTTCCGCCAGATTCAGGTACAACTGCGCCTGGCGCCGGCTCATGCGAATGGCCGAACGGCAAAGTTCTTCGGCTTCCGCCCACTTCTGCTGGGTCGCCGCCACCGCCACGCCGAGATACGAAATGTAGAATGGATTTCCGGGTTCTTCCTCCAGGGCGCACTTGAAGTGCGGCAGGGCTTTATTTGCATCGCCTCCTCGCAAAAACGTAAGCCCGGTACGGAATTCCTGGAACGCCTCAACCTGAATCATGTGATGTCCTCCACTGGGTTGGTACATCGTCGCCCGCGTGGCGCCATACCTCGCCGCGGGCCATTCTTCAGACGTTGCCTGAAAGATTAAGTTCGGGGGACGAATCCGGCAACTGATCGCTAGGCCAGAAGTAGGACAGGTTTCCGCCTGGTTGGTTTAGACTGGAGTCATACGCGGATCTAAACCAGACAGGCTGAAGCCTGTCCTACTTAATCAATCCTCGGGTGTATTGGGGGGAGTAATCCCACCACAGCGACTCTTTGCTGTGGGGCTTTGCGATTGCTCCGACAAGGGCAACCTTCGGGGCAGCTTACAGACCCGCACAGCGAGCCCTTCGCCAAGGCTCGCTGTGCCAACCCAAAATCAGAATGCCTTCGTGCCCGCTTCGGCCACTGCGTGATCCTGATCTCCGGAACCGCCGCTGACTCCGATTGAGCCGACCACTTTTCCGTCCCGCTTCAGGGGAATGCCGCCGGCAAAAATCATGATCTTTCCGTCGTTGGAGGCGTGGATTCCAAAAAATTGCCCGCCGGATTGCGAGTGGGTGGCCAGATCTTTCGTGGCGATGTCAAAGGCGCGCGACGTGTACGCCTTCTTCATCGAGATGTCGATGCTGCCGATCCACGCGCCATCCATACGCACGTGCGCCACGATGTTTCCGCCTTCGTCAGCCACTGCGATGTTCATGGGCTGGCCGATTTCACCGGCCTTCTTTTCCGCGGCGCTGATCACTCGCCGGGCGTCCTCCAGTTTTACTGCGGACATTTTTGCCTCCTTGGTTTGAGTCCCTGCCGGAAAGCGGGTCAATCACGCCTTCGTGCGAAACACGTTAAACGCCCGGGAGTGGACTTGCAAGCGGGCCCGCTCCGCGCATGGAATACCGGCGCCGGCCCGAGACGAGCTGCTTTGCCGAGTGAGGGCCTTCCCGGTACTCCCATTTCCCTGATACCAAAAATTTTGAGTCGTTCGACCTATTGAGACAACTTTGTCCGACATTGACCATGGCTCTCACATCGCGGCATGTGGCGCGATGCGGAAGCCCCGGAGGGGCCGGTTTCCACGGTAGTGGTTTGCGCAGGCTATCCCAAGGGGAGACTCGGGCTCAATGGAGCAACTACACGGAGATGAAAGAAAGCCACTCAAATTGCGGTGCCCATCCTGCGGATCGGAGTGCGGAGAATTTCCCGCGCCTCTAGAGACTGTCATCAAATGTGGACACTGCGGTTTTGCGATTGTCTGGAACGGAAATTGTTGGGATGCTTGCGCGGATAAAACCTACCGGAGAGATTTCGCCCGGCAATGGTCGCTTTGGGAAGCCGGGAAGCTGGGCGATCCGAAACTGGTCTACGGGAAAGACCCGAAACGCTTCTACCGCGAGTTGCTGGAACACTGTAACCTGACCGAAAAACAGTTGAAGACGATGCGCGTGCTGGAAGTCGGCTTCGGCCACGGGCGGCTGCTGAATCAAGTGCAGCAAATCTGCCCGCAAGCCTACGGCGTGGATTTGTCCATGCCGCTGAAGTCGGCGCAATTGCGGCCCGGCTCGGCGATCTTCGGCAATCTTTTTAACATTCCGTTCATGCCGCACCAGTTCGACCTGGTGATTTGCCGCGGCGTGGCGCACGTAACGCCCGATCCGCAAAAGGCATTCGCCTGCCTCGCGGAGCAGGTGGCGGAAGACGGAAAATTTTATTTCGCGGGACTCTACGAGCCGGGAAGAGGCCGGCTGATGCTGCGAAAACTTTTCCCGTTCGTGTGGAATTATCCGGAACCGGTACGATTGTTTCTTTCCGGCTTCTGCGGCTTCTTCCGGGCGCTGCTGGAAAGCTATCGCGACCGGAAGATCACGTTCCGGCAGTTCAAGCATTACTACCATCAATACAAAATCGACATCTTCGATACCCTGGCGCCGAAATGGACGGTGACGCTGGTCGCCGATGATGTGATTCCCTGGTACAAGGCAAAGGGTTTTGCGGCCCACAAGGTGGATTACGGCGGGTATTTCGGAGAAAAGCTGGACGGCCACGCCAAATCCAATCCCGCGTAATCGCTGGAGACGCCAGCTGAAACGGGACGGGGCGGTCTCGGTCGCTGCAAGAGTCCTGGCGGGATTTGTGGCAGGAGACTGAATTCAGATTTGAGATGAAGCATCTGATACTTGGTCAGGCCCAGAACGAGAAAGCGCTTCAGGGGCTAAAGCCCTTCTGTGCCCGGCCTTGAATGTCGCGGGTGAAGCCGCGACCCACAAAGACTATAAATGAGATGGCCTATGAGATGGCGTAGGTGTCTTCATTTGAAATTTCAAATCACCGATCTCAACCGTGCCCTCAGGTCAATCGTGCGGTCTCCGCGGCGGGCCTCGCCGCGCTGCGGATAAATTTTGAGCTAGCCTTTCGCTCCCACCGGCGCCAGCTTTCGCTGCTCAAGCTCTCGATAGACGACCACGGCGCGCTCCAGCGCCGCGGCGATGTTGGGAGTGATGTTTCCCGCTCCGACGTGCTCTTCAAATTCCGCCTGATGCATCAGGCGCGCGGGCTGCTCGCGCGCGCCGCACAGGATCAATCCGCGCCCCGATTCGTGGACCGCGTCTGCCAATTCCTCCAGCGCCTGCAAGCCCGTGGCATCGATGGCGGTCATGTTGCGCAGCCGCATCACCACGATGGGAGGCAGGTCCGGAAGCTTGCGCAAGATTTCGTCGATCTTGTCGGTGGCGCCAAACAGGAACGGCCCATGGATCCGGAAGATGGTCACGAACGGAGGAATTTCCTTGTGCTGCAGGATGTGCACGTGTCCTTCGCGCAGATACTCGTCGGTGACTTGCGCCACCGTGGTGGTGGCCGTGACTTTGCGGATGTACACCAGCGCCGCGAGAATCATTCCTGCTTCCACCGCTACCGTTAAATCGGCAAAAACGGTGAGGGCGAACGTGACCAGCCAGACGCCAATTTCCAGCGGAGTCAGCTTCAGCAGTTCCGGAATCTCCCGCCACTCGCCCATGTTGTAGGAAACCACCAGGAGAATCGCGGCCAGCACCGAGAGCGGAATGAAGCGCGCCAGCGGCGCGGCGAACAGCACGATGGCCAGCAACGTCAGCGCGTGCACCATTCCGGCCACCGGCGTCTTCGCTCCGGAGCGGATGTTCGTTGCCGTGCGCGCGATCGCGCCGGTGGCGGGCAGGCCGCCAAAGAGCGGAGACATAATGTTGGCCACGCCCTGACCGATGAGCTCAACGTTGGGATTGTGTTTTGTGCCGCTGAGGCGGTCGGAAACGACTGCAGTCATCAGCGATTCAATCGCTCCGAGCATGGCCACGGTGATGGCCGGAGAAATCAGCGGCCGCATCAATTCCGCGCGGAAGCGAGGAATTTCAATTCCTGGAAAGCCCGAGGGAATTCCTCCGAAGCGCGTGCCGATGGTCTCCACCGGCAGCTTCAGCAGAACCACCGCCGCAGTGCCCACGAACAGCGCGACAATATAGCCCGGCACGCGGTTCACATAGCGCATGAAGATCAGGATCAAAATCAGCGCGGTGACGCCCAGCGCGGTTGCCAGCGGCGAAAGCGTCCGGAAATTACGCGCCAGGATTTCCATGCGGCCCAGGAATTCACCCGGCACCTTATCCACCTTCAGGCCGAAAAAATCCTTGATCTGCGTGCTGGCAATAATCACCGCGATGCCGTTCGTGAATCCGACCACCACCGGACGCGGGATGTATTTCACCGCGGTGCCCAGCCCGGTCGCGCCGAGGATGACCAGCATCACGCCGGCCATCATCGTGCACATGAACAGCCCGTCCAGACCGTATCGCGTGACGATGCCGTAGACGACCACCACAAACGCGCCCGTCGGCCCGCCGATTTGCGTGCTCGAGCCGCCCAGCGCGGAGATCAGGAATCCCGCAACGATGGCGCAGTACAAGCCTGCCTGCGGCGCGACGCCGGAGGCAATCGCGAAAGCCATCGCCAGCGGCAACGCCACCAGGCCTACGGTGACGCCCGCCAGAACGTCCGACGCAAATTTTTGCAGGGTGTAATCGCTGAAACAGGTGATCGATCTTGGAAGCCACTCCCGCATAGACGTGTCCCTCTATGAATAGAGAAATGCCGAGATACTCCGACCTGTCGGAAGGTTGGTCCAATTATAGCGGGAAAAGCCGCGTTTTGCTCATTTGTGGGCGGCAGGTTTCGTGGGAGAAACCGTGGGGCAGACTTTAGTCTGCCAGGGTTTGCATTTCGCTCAATGAAACCGCGCAAGCTAAAGCATGCGCCACATGGCGGCGTGTGCCTCTGCTACCAGATCAGTTTCAGCGCGAACTGTATCTGGCGTGACGTCGTCTGCGTGGAATCGATCAGCCCTCCGCTGGAAATCGGTTGGCCGTTTTGATCGAAGATGGCGAGGTTGTCGGTTGGCGAGGCGAAATTCGCGCGATTGAAAATGTTGAAAATCTCCGCCCGGAACTGCGCATTGAAGGTTTCCGAAATTCGCTTCACGCGATTGTTCTTGAAAACCGAGAAGTCCAGTTTGGACAGGCCCGGTCCGATCACCGCGTTGCGGCCCAGATCTCCGCGCAGATTGGCGCAAGTGCCGGCGATCGGCGCGCCCGCGCGGAAACCGAACGGCTGGCATTGCGCGGCGATTGCCGGGGTGGGCTGCGGAAGCACAAAGCAGGCGGCGTTGAGGTAGATGGGGCCGCTGGCATTTTTTTTGAAATCTGAATTTACCGGATGGCAGCCCGGCACGAAGCTGGGCACCTCTCCGGTCTGATCGAGATTGGTGCCCAGGGGATCTCCGCCCAGAATCGGCGTGAAGGGCTGGCCGGTGCTGGCCTTGTAGACGGCGGACAGTTGCCAGCCGCTGGAGATCCATCCGGCGGCCTTTGAATCCGTCCGCGGCGCGGGAATCTGCCACGTGAAATTCAGGACCAGAGTGCGGGCGACGTTGAAATCCGAAAGACCCCGCGTGGTTCGCTGATCGAAGAACAGCTGATTGAACAGCCCGTTCGGAAAAGCGTCATCGCTTTCCGTGGCGGACAGTGTGTCGATGCTCTTGCCCCAGGTAAATGCTCCATGAATTTGAAAGCCATGGCTGAGGCGCTTGGTGAGGTCCACCTGCAACGCGTCGTAAAAGGAGTTGGCCTGCGAGAGCGTTCCCGGTATGCGTCCGAAGTTGGGATTCAGAGTGGGCCACGGACATCCGTTGGGACCGGGAGTCGAGCCGTCGGCGCAAATCCCGCCAGGCGGAGGAGGCGCGGAGTTGGGAATGGGCCACAAGTAACCCGCCGAGGTAAGCGTTGGAAGCACAAACGACATGTTGTCCACGCGGTAGGGCATATGGACGCCGCGCGATCCGACGTAGCCAACCGTCAGAATGAGCGTGGACGTCAACTCGCGCGCCACGCTGAGATTCCACTGCAGGACGTAATTGCGCTTGGGATGCGGGTCGGGATAGTACGCGAGGCTCGTGCGAGTGTCCGTGCTGAACTGATCGTACGCGCCGGTTGGAAACATTCCGGGGCTCAGCGTGTTGGCGATGATGCGCTGCACGAAGGGTTCGGCCCCGGTGTACGTGAGCGTGTAGACATATGGAAGAGGCAGTACGTCAAAGACCCCGAATCCCGCGCGGACCAGGGACTTGCCGCCGCGCGGATTCCAGGCGAAGCCCACGCGCGGCTCGAAATTGCGCAGCGTAGGGTTGGGATACAGAGGCATCCCGGCAGTGGCCACCACATCGGCCAGGTTGCCGGTGGTTAGATTGCGCAGCACCGAGGTGCGGCCGTGAGCATCCGTCGGCACCGTGACCATCTCATAGCGCAAGCCGGCGTTGATCGTCAGTGTTTTTGTAAGGCGAATGTCGTCCTGCGCGTAGCCGCCGAATAAAGTCTGGCGCACGCCGAATTCCGGCACATGCGGCGAGGCCAGCCCCGCGAACGCAGACGGCTGATTGGTGAGGTACTGCTGCAGGGAATCGAACCGGAAAGTGCCGTTCACGCTGCTGAGAGTCAGTTCGTTGTCCTGCATCCTCTCCACTTCAAAGCCGAACTTCAGCAGGTGCGCGCCGCGCGTCAGAAACACATCGTCGCCGCCCTGAAAGGAATTCCAGAAGACGCGCCGGCTGGAAGACAGCAGCCCCTGTGCCGTGGGAGCCCCCACAAATGTCGTGAGTCCCGGAACCTGGCGTATCTGTCCGGCAAATCCGCCGGGCTCGAAGCCGTAGGAAGTATCTTTCATCAGGGGATTCAGCACGCGATCGATCCCGCCCACCACGCCGATGGCGCGGTCGAAGCCGATCCGCCCGGCCATCAGGGAATTGGAATTGAAGATGTGCTGTTCGTGCACGGTGGCCGCCTGGCGGCTGGAGACGATGGTGGAAAAGAGTTCGCCGAAGGCGTTGGGCTGAATGGTCTCGGAAGCATCGCGCGTGTAAGTGGTGTAGAGGCTGTCGTGGTCTGAGAACTTGTGGTCGAAGCGAATGGTGAAGTAATTTTCGTTAGTCACCTGCTGCGCGGCGAAAGAAAAAATCCCGGTATTCCCCGCGCCGAGCAACGGCCCGTTGGGCAGGGGATAAAACGCCGCGAGGAAACGGGCCACCGCGGGATCGACGGTCACGGTTCCCGTGGAGAGATGGCCGTCGCGGGCCGCCTGCGAAGGCACGGTCGTCACCGTGGTCAAGCCCAAGGATTGGCGGAGCCCTTCGTAGTCGCCAAAAATAAATGTGCGGTCCTTCTGAATGGGCAATCCGCCCGAGGCGCCGAACTGATTGCGCTTGAACGGCGGGATTACGGGGCCGTCAAAGAAATTGCGTGCATCGAGGGAGCTGTTGCGAAGGAATTCGTAGACCGAGCCGTGAAAGGTATTAGTTCCGGAGCGCGTCTGCACGTTAATGACGCCGCCGGAAGTGCGTCCGTACTCGGCGGGATAGTTGCTGCCCAGCACGGACACTTGCTGAACGGCGTCAATTCCCAGGTTGTCACCCAGCACGCTGCCAGGGGCGCCGTTGGCGTAATCGTTGATGCTGATTCCGTCCAGGCGGTAGCTGTTTTCGTCGGGGCGCGATCCGGAAATGCTTACCGGGGCGCCAAAGCCGCGATCGGTGTTGCCGCCACCGCCAGAAGCGTTTCCTGTCTGAATGCCGGTGACGCCCGCCTGCAATGTGGTCAGCGCTGCCCAGTCGCGCCCGTTCAGCGGAGTATCCTGAACGGTCGCTGTGTTCGCTGTGCCGCAGGCCGTGGGGCATGCCTGGCTGATCTCGGCGGAGGGCGCCACGGCTCGAAGGATCTGTTCCGGATTTCCCGGATGCATCACCATGTTCAAGACTCGTTCGAGTCCTCCGGTAACACCGATCGCGGTCCACACTTCAGTAACGAAGCCCGAAGCTGACGCCGTCATCTCATAATTTCCGTCGGGCAAATCGGGGAACCTGTAAATCCCATCGGAGTTGGTGGCCGCGGTTCGCACCAATCCGGTGCTGGCGTGCTTGACGGAGATCTGGGCACCCGGCATCGCCGCGCCGGATTCGGAGGTCACCTTGCCGCTGACGGTTCCTCCGGCCACCTGGGCGTGCAGGGGAAGCGTGAAAACGAACAGCAGGATTGCAGCCGCAGCGGCCAATCTCATCGAGCCTTCCTCATGCGAATGGTGGCACAGCGAATCTTCGCTGTGTGGGTTTTGCGATCGCTGCACAAGAATACCATTCGCAGCGGCAAACGAACGCACACGGCGGCGGGCCCGGAACTACCAGATCAATTTCAGCGCAAACTGAATCTGGCGCGACGTGGTCTGCGTGGAATCGATCAGGCCCGCGCTCTGAATGGGCAAGCCGTTCTGGTCGAAGACCGCCGTGTTATCCGTGGGCGAGGAAAAATTGGCGCGATTGAAAATATTGAAAATTTCCGCGCGGAATTGGGCGTTGAAGCTTTCCGAAATGCGCCGGATGTAGTTATTTTTGAATACCGAGAAATCCAGTTTGGAGAGTCCCGGACCGATCACGATATTGCGGCCCATGTTGCCGCGCAGGTTGGCGCAGGTTCCGGGGATGCCGGGATTTCCCGGGCCCTGGCCGAAGGGCTGGCAACTGGCAGCGATCGCGGCCGTCGACTGCGGCAGGATGAAGCAGCTTGAATTGATATAGATCGGCCCGTTGGGATCGCTCTTGAAATTCTTATTCACCAGGTCGCAACCCGAAACGACGCTTGGCGCCAATCCGGTTTCATCGAGTTTGGTACCCGCAGGGTCGCCGCCCAGAATTGGAGTAAAGGGCTGGCCGGTGCTGGCTTTGTACAGTGCGACCAGTTGCCATCCTCCGAACACCAGTTCCGGCAGCCGCGATCCCTTGGCCGGGCCGGGAATTTCCCATGTAGCGCTCACCACCAGCGTTTGCGCGACGTTGAAATCCGAGAGCCCACGGGTGGTGCGCTGGTCGAAATATAACTGGTTGAAGATTCCATTCGGAAAAGCGTCGTCCGCTTCGGTGGCCGAGAGAGTGTCGATGCTCTTGCCCCAGGTGTACGCGCCGTGAAACGTGATTCCGTGGCTGGCGCGCTTGGCGACGTCCACCTGCATGGCGTCATAAAACGAGTTGGCCTGCCACAGCGTGCCGTTCAGGCGGCCGAAAAACGGATTGACCTTGGAACTGGGAATGGGATTCAGCTGCGTGCCGGTAGGAAGAAATCCGGCCTGGCAGGCGTCGCCCAGACCATCGGGACCGCACGGCCAGAGGTAGCCGGCGGAAGTGAGCGTGGGCGTAACCATGTCGATATTGTCGACACGATATGGCTGGTGCACGCCGCGCGATCCGACGTACCCGACGGTCAGAGCGAGAGTGGAGGTCAGCTCGCGAGCCACGCTGAGATTCCATTGCATCACGTAGTTGCGCTTGGGGTGCGGATCGGCGTAGTACCCCAGATTGGTGTCAGACTGATTGATGAACTGATTGTAGGCTCCGGTCGGCAGCGAACCTTGCGCCGGATCGATGCCGATAATCGTACGTGTGAACGGCGCCGCGCGCTGAATGGTGAGCGTAAATTCATAGGGCAACGGCAGGACATCGAAAATCCCGAAGCCGCCGCGGAACAGGGTTTTTCCGCCGCGCGGATTCCAGGCAAATCCGAGGCGCGGCTCAAAATTCCGCAGCGTGGGATTGGTGAAGAGCGGCCCGGTGCCGGCGCATCCGGCGGCCATCACGCCGCAGATGGGCTCGGCGGCGTCCAGCGTCGGCAGGATGGTGGTGCGGCCGTGCGCCTCGGTCGGCACGGTCAGCATTTCGTAGCGCAGGCCGGCGTTCAGGGTCAGCGTCTTGCGCATGCGGAAATCATCTTCGGCGTAGGCGCCCACGCGAGTCTCACGCGTGCCGATATCCAGCGGCAGCGGAGTGCCGGTTCCGGAAAATAGCGACGGCTCGTTGGTCAAGAATTGCGTCAGGGAATCGAAGCGGAAGAGCCCGTTAATGTTGCTGGCGGAAATTTCATTGTCCTGCATCCGCTCGACTTCGGCGCCGAACTTGATGGAGTGCCTGCCGTGCGTGAGAACCAGGTCGTCGCCGCCCTGATAGGAAGTCCAGGCCAGAGTCCTGCTGGATGGAATGAAGCCTTCCGCGGTCGGCGCGCCCAGAAAACTGGTGACGCCCGGAATGCTCTGAATATCTCCGGCGAAACCTCCCGGCTCGAACGCATAGTAGGCATCGTTCATGAGCGGGTTGAGAACCTGATTCACTTTTCCAATGATTCCGATGGCGCGGCTGAAACCGATATGCCCGTCATTCAGTAGATTCGCGCTGAAGATATGCTGTTCGTGAATCGTCGCCGCCTGGCGATTGGAAACGATATCGGAAGAGAGCTCGCCGAACGTGCCAGGTTGCACGGTGGTCGAGTTGTCCCGGATATACGTGGCGTAGAAGCTGTCGCTGTCGGTGAACTTATGGTCAAAACGGATGGTGAAATAGTTTTCGGTAGTGATTTCCTGCGCGGCGAACGAAAAAATCCCGGTGTCACCGTTTCCGATTAGCTGCCCGTTAGGCTTGGGAAAGAAAGCGTTCACAAACGAGGAATGCTGCGGGTTGTCCGCGGCGATGTAATTGTCCACGCAAAATCCCGCCTGGCCGGGAGCGAGGTTGGTCTGGTTGGCCAGCGGGCAGGGTCCCGTCCAGGGACCGCTGGCCGGACTGCCATTGGGGCCAAGCAGGTTGCCGCTGGCATCGTGCACGATTCCCAGCCGCGCATTGGCTGACGGCACGGTATCGACCGTGGTCACGCCCAGCGACTGCCGCAGCCCTTCGTAGTCGCCAAAAATAAACGTGCGGCCTTTTTTGATCGGCAATCCGCCGGAGCCGCCGAACTGATTGCGCTTGAAAGGCGGGATCACCGGGCCATCAAAAAAATTCCGTGCGTCCAGCGCGCTGTTGCGAAGAAATTCGTAGATTGAGCCGTGAAATGCATCCTTGCCGGAGCGGGTCACCACGTTGATCACGCCGCCGGAGGTTCGTCCGTACTCGGCGGGATAGTTGCTGCCAAGCACGGAAACCTGTTCCACCGCGTCGATTCCCAGGTTGTCGCCCAGCACGCTGCCGGGGGCGCCATTGGCGTAGTCGTTGATGCTGATGCCGTCGAGGCGATAGGCGTTCTGGTCGGGCCGCGATCCGGAAATGCTGACGGCCGCGCCGAATCCGCGGTCGGTGTTGCCGCCGCCGCTGGCGCTGCCGTTTTGCACGGAGGAGACACCGGCTTGCAGCGTGGCCAGCGCCGCCCAGTCGCGGCCATTCAGCGGCGTGTCGCGCACCGTCGATGCGCTGGCGCTGCCGCAAACGGCGGGGCACGGCTCGCTGACCAGCGCCGGTGGCGCCGCGATGCGCACTACCTGTTGCGGATCGCCCGGATGCATCACCACGTTCAGAATGCGCTCGACGCCCGCTGTTACTGAAATGCTGGTCCATAATTGCGTGGTGAATCCGGCGGCGCCAATGGTCATTTCAAAATTGCCGGGTGCGAGGTCAGCCACGCTGTACAGTCCCGCGGTATTAGTGGTTGCGGACCGCACGAGCCCGGTGCTCACATCCTTCACGGAGATGCGAACGTCCGGCATCGGCGCCCCCGATTCGCCGGTGATTGTGCCGGTTACCGCTCCGCCCGCAACCTGCGCGTTCGCTGGCGGGCCCAATAGTAAAAGCGCAATGAATGCTGAAAGAACGAACTTCATCGAGACTCCCGCAAGACCGTGACGTAAAAGAAGTCGAATCATCGTGCGATACCGAACCACCCGATTTGGAACAGACTAACACCCCTTGCCAGCGATACTATTCCGCTAACCTGAACAGCACCTGAACTCTAGCCGCACATGTTATTCCATTCGCCAGGGAGATTCATCCTCCCAGTGCCGCAAGGCGTCGCCGGCCCATGCGGTGGTCTTGTCCATATGGCAAGACGTGCACGGATTCGGAATCTTGTACCGGTCGGTCATCGCCGGCGCGATGAACGCGAAAGTATGCGCGCTCACGAAGACTCCCGGAATTTCCGCCTGGATCTTTGGCATGTGGCAAGCGACACAGTCGCTGCCCGCCGAGCCATCCTTGTGATGCGTGTGCTCCGCGAGCGTTGCCTCGCGCGGCCCGTTGCGCGAGCCGGGGCCGTGGCAGTCCAGGCAAATCTGGCTGGCGGGCTTGCGAAGCTGCGCGTAATTCTTCGTCCCATGAACATCGTGGCAATCGGAGCAGGTCACGCCGCGGCGGTACATCACGCTCTGCACGAAATCGTTTCCCTGCATGCGATTTTTGTGCGCGGTGCCGTCGGGGAAATGGGTAAAGCTTAATTCCCCGAGTTTATGATCCTCGAGCTGCCAGTAATCCCGCAGCTTCAGCCCCACACGGTAGCCCACGGGCCAGTCGTAGTATTTTCCTTCGATGGGGTTGTTCAGCGGGCGCCCCTGCGAGTGGCACTGGATGCAGGTGTCGCTGGCGCTGACGTAATCCATGCGCTGCGGATTCAAGATATTTTCGTGCGTGGCATGATCCACGTGGGCGCTGCCGGGTCCGTGGCAGCGTTCGCAGCCGACGTTCCACTCCGCTACTTGCCTGTTCTGAATGTTGTAGTCCACCGAATGGCAGCCGTCGCACGTCGGCCCGGTGGGCCGCTGCATATTGTCCGGTGGATAGAATGGCGCCCACCAGTCGCCGCCGTTGGGGACAAAATACTTGAGCCATTTCTTGTTGCTGATATCCCACTGCGCGGGTTCGGGGAAATAATCGTCGCCGATTTTTGTGAAATAGCGCTGCTTCCAGATGCTGCCGTAGACAAAAGCAACCTGGTCCCGCGTGAACTTCGGACTCACATTGTTGGTGGAAAGATCGGGAACAATCGCCTCTGGATGCTCGCGGGGATCGCGCACCACGTTGGCCATGGGTGTTTGCCTCCAACTTCGGTAGATCTCGGCGTGGCATTTTTCGCACGCCGCGGAACCAACATAGTGCGCCGAGGCCATGGCCGCACTTTGTTCGGCGGTTTCTTTGGGAGTCGCTCCGGCGATCGAGCGAATAAAGAGCACCAGTTTCCAGGCGCTGGTGTTGTCCTGTCCGCTGTGCGGATTTCCGAGCGCGGGCATTCCCGTCAGCCGGACGCCGTTCTGGATGATGTAATGGATTTCGCCGTCGCTGAGGTTCTGCGTTG
>Ga0070735_10000729_pt1 | contig 34030 bp, 26 predicted proteins | sample Coa_R1_FD_66443 | JGI IMG/M metagenome (GOLD analysis project Ga0070735, IMG submission 66443) | Surface soil microbial communities from Centralia Pennsylvania, which are recovering from an underground coalmine fire - Coalmine... | ecosystem: Environmental > Terrestrial > Soil > Unclassified ...
GACGCCAGTACCGGCCGCAGGTCCAGGGGCACGTTGCCGTAGACGTGCGTGGACAGGAAGTCCAGCGGCAGGTCCGAACCCTCCAGGTGACCGAGCAGTTCGCCGATCCAGCCCGCCGCTGCCGATGACGGGCCGCCCACCCGCAGGTCCGGATCCACCGACTTGACCGCGCGCGCCGAGACGTCGTACAGCCGGAAGTACTCTTGCGGCGTCCCCGACCAGAACACCTCCAGGTTGGGCTCGTTCCACACCTCGAACGCCCACCGGGACACCACCTCATCCCGGCCGTAGCGGTCGATCAGGTGCGCGGCCAGGTCACGGACCAGGTCCGCCCAGCGGTCCCAGTCCCGGGGCGGAGAGATGATCGCGCCATAGCTGAACACCGTCTTGCCCGGGTCGCTGGCCAGGTCGCGGGGCATGAACGACAACTCCACCACCGGCCGCAGGCCGATCTCCATGAGCTGGTCGTACACCCGGTCCACGCCGCTGAAGTCGTGCACCGCCCGGCCGCCCGGTTCGGCGTACACCCCGAGGTCGTCACACAAGACGGCGTGCGCGCGGACCGCTTGCACGCCGATCTCGTCGTGGACGATCCGCAGCGCCTCGCGCACCTCCGGGCCGATCACCTGGCCGCCGGTCCGGTCCTGGTTCAGCATGTAGCTCAGGTGCTCCGACCCGATCATCGGCTCCCACGGGCGCTGCAGCTCGCCGTCGGCCCGATCGCCGACCTCGATGGTGACCGCCGGCCGGCCCCCGTTGGCCGCGCCCGGCGCCATCGCCACCGGCTCGGACAGCGGCCCGGCCGAGGTTCCGTCGGCCACCGCGGCCAGCGCGTAGTGCCTGATCTTCCCGGGCTCGCCCGAGGTGTCGGCGTACGGCCCGGCCGGGACGGCGAGCACGTCCCCGCCGCCGTGGTCGAGCGGCTGGTACGGCTCGCCCGCGGCCCGGTAAACCAGGTACCCTGCCGCTCCCGGCACCGGATCCCAGTCCAGCGTGACGTGGCCCTGGCCGGAGGTCGCCCGCAGTCCACCCGGGGGCGCCAGGCCGGCCGCCGCACCGTGACGCGTGTCCTGTCCGGGCGCGCCCCGCCGCCCGATCCGCTCCTCCCAGTCAGTGCGGGCATCCTCGGTCATAGGGACAGTGTCTCAAGCGACAGGTAGGTCTGCGCCGCCCAGGACACCGGGTCGCGCGCGAAGTCGCGCTGGATGGCCCGGTTGTCCAGCGCGTTGTCCAGTGCCGCCATGATCATCGACTGGTCGAGCACCAGGTCGCGATGGCCGACCGCCCCGGTGGTGGGGTTGACCGCGTCGAAGAAGCCGTCCGTCCCGTACACGCCCGGGAAATCCGCCCGCAGCGCCGCGATGTTGGCGTAGGCCTGCTGCGGCGCGGCGTCCAGCGCGATGAACGACGCGTGCGGGGTCACCACGTCCTCGGTGGCGCACCCGTGGCACTGCGAGAGCCCCTGGTTGGGGTGGCTCGCGTCGGCGCCGGTGCCGAAGTACGGGAAGGCCAGCCCCTCGACGCCATACCCGGAGTAGCCGCCGGTGTCATCCGGGGTGCTGGACGGCGACATGCCCCACACCTTGAAGTGCAGCTGCTGGGTGGCGTACTTGATCTGCACCTGGACGGCGCGCGCGTCCGCCAGGCCGAAGCTGCGGGTGCCCCAGCTCGTCTCCGGGACCACCAGGTTCGGCATCATGGCCTCGAACATCCCGCCCGAGAAGGTGGGGATGAAGGTCAGGTCGGAGCCCGGATAGGTGTAGTGCCCTTCCCAGACGGGGAACGGCTGGCCGGACTGCGGGTCGGTGTAGGTCTTCCAGGTCCCGTCCACCGGCCACTGGCCCTGCCAGGAGAAGTCCGGGTCGGTGCTCTGGCAGTCGGCGAAGGGCGCCGGCGGCGGCAGTTCCCGCCAGCTGCGCCACCACACGTTGCCCGGCATCTGCTTCAGGCCCATGCCGATGTAGGCCGAGATCCGCGGGTCGCTGTAGAACGCGCCGTTGTGGTAGTAGTACTGCGCCGCGTTGTTGCCCTGGTACGGCGGCAGCCCGACGTAGTACCCGCCGAACATCTGGCCGGTCGGCTGGTTCCCCGTGATTGCCGGGTTGGTATTGCAGTGGGTCTCGGCCCGGTTGTCGTAGAAGATCCCGAAGTTCATCGGCGCGATCAGGCTGTCCGCGAGTTCCCTCAGCGCGGGGATGGCCTGCCTGACCACAATGAGCCCGGAGGCATACCAGCCGTTGTCGACGTTGGACAAGAAGAAGCAGTTGTTGTTTGTCGGCGTCCCACCCGGGGTGCAGTCTCCCTGACCGGGGTTGAGGAGCACGTCGCCGTTGGTGGTGTCGTACCACTGGTACAGGAAGCCGTCGTACCGCTGCAGGTGCTGCACCTCCATGAGCGTGGCCCGGAGCAGGGCGGCCGCCCGCGGCGTGGTGATCAGGCCGAGATCCCGGGCCGAGACCACGGCCCACAGGTAGACCCCGATGTTGGCGGCCGAGGTGTAGTGGCCGGAGGCGGTCGGCGTGGCCGAGCCGCCCGCGAAGGTGAGGTTGTCCATCGGCAGGTTGGTCGCCGTGTCGACGTCCACGCCGTAGAACTTCCAGGTGTCACGGGCGATGGAAAGTAGGTTGGCCCGCTGCGCGGCGCTCAGCCCGCCATACGATGCGACCTGTCCCGGGGCTCCGGCCGGCGCCGTCACGCCCGCCCGGGCCTGCTGAAGCGGTGCCAGCAGCGCGACGATGGCCGCCACCGCGATGAACATCCACCAGAACTTTGCCCTCTTCATTTACTGCCCCTGCCATTAGCCGGGCTGCCCGCCTGGGCAGCGCTGTCATGGGGGGCCGACCCCCCCAGGCCCCCCCGCGAAGCGACGAACGGATTGGCCACCGCGTCCAGCAGCTGGATCGTGTAGCCGTGCTGCGGGTGCTGCAGGACCTGCTTGGTCGGGCCACGCTCGACGACCTGGCCGGAGTTGAGCACCAGGATCTCGTCGGTGACGAGCCGCGCGGATAGCAGGTCATGGGTGATGTAGAGCAAGCTCAGCCCGCGCTGGCGGCGGAGCTCGGCCAGCAGCTTGAGCACCCCGGCCCGCAGCGAGACGTCGAGCATGGAAACCGGCTCGTCCGCCACGATCAGCTCGGGATCGCTGCCCAGCGCGCGGGCGATCAGGACCCGCTGCCGCTGACCGCCGGACAGCTGGTGCGGCAACTTGGGCGCGAACTGGCTGGCCGGGGTGAGGCCCACGGTCTCCAGCAGTTCCGCGACCCGCTCCCGGGCGTGCGCGGCGGACAGGCCCAGGAAGTTCTGGACCGGGCGCATCACCGTGTACTCCACGGTGTGCAGCGGGTTGAGCGCGCCGTAGGGATCCTGGAAGACCATCTGCACCTGGTGGTGGTACCGGCGCAGGCCGCCGGCCCGCAGCCGTCCCACCGCCACCTCGCCGAACGTGATCTCGCCGCCCGTCGGCCGCTCCGAGCCGGTGATCATCTTGGCCAGCGTGCTCTTGCCGCTGCCGCTCGCCCCGACCAGCCCGACGGCCGCGCCCGGTGCGACGGTGAAGGAGACGTCGTTCACGGCGGCGACCGTCTTCCGGTCCCGGCCGCGGACGTGGTAGACCTTGGACACGCCGCTAACGGTCAGCGCCGGGACGTTCGTGCGGTCGTTAACCGGCATGGCTGGCCTCCATTTCCACCTGCCCGGCCCGGGCCCGCACGTGGCAGGCCGCGCGGCCGGGCGCTAGCGCGGACAGCGGGGGATCAGCCGACCGGCAGATGTCCTCTGCCACCGGGCAGCGCGGGGCGAACGAGCATCCGCGGTTCGGCTGCGACAGGTCCGGCGGCGACCCGGGGATGCCTCCGATCTCGACCACGTCGGCGCGCGGGTCGCCGTAGCAACTCAGCAGCGCCTCGGTGTAGGGGTGATGCCGCCCGTGGGCCATGACCCGGGCGGGCTGGTCCTCCACGATCCGGCCCGCGTACATGACCATGACCCGGTCCGTGGCTTCCAGCACCACGCCAAGGTCGTGGCTGATCAAGACGGCGGTGAACCCGCGTTCGGCCTGCAGGTCCTTGATCGTCTGAATGACCGCCTGTTGCACGATCACGTCCAGCGCGGTGGTCGGCTCGTCGAACACGATCATCCGCGGCTGCAGGGCCAGGGCCAGCGCGATCGAGACCCGCTGCCGCATGCCGCCGGACAGCTCGTGCGGGAAGCGGCTCAGCACCCCGCCGTCCAGGCGCACGCTCTCCAGCAGCTCCGCGCCCCGGCGCCTGATGCCCTCTCCAGAGACGTCATCGCCCGGCCGGGCGTGCGCCTTGAGCACGTCGCCGAACTGCTTGCCGATGCTGCGCACCGGGTTCAGCGCGTTCATCCCGCTCTGCAGGACCAGCGCGAAGCCGTTGCGCCGCTGCCGGCGCAGCTGTTCACCGCTCAGGCTGGCGATGTCCACGCCGTCGAAGACTATGCTGCCGCCGGTCAGCCGGGCCGGAGGCGGCAGCATCCGGGTCAGGGCGTAGCCCAGGGTCGTCTTCCCGCAGCCTGATTCTCCCACCAGCCCGACGAACTCGCCCTGCTCCAGGACCACGTCCACGTCGCGGACCGACCAGATGCGCTGGCCGCGGTTGGGTTCGTAGGCGACGTTGACGCCGCGTGCTTCCAGTAGGGCCATCACTTCTCCCGGAGCCGGGGATTGGACAGCGCGTCGACGCCGAAGTTGATCAGCGTGAACGACACCATGAGCAGGACGATCGCCAGGCCGGGCGCGAGCACCATCGCCCACTGGCCGGTCAGCAGCGCGTTCTGCTGCTGGGCGGCGTACAAGATGGTGCCCCAGCTGACCGTGGCCGGGTTGCCCAGGCCGAGGAACTCCAGGCTGGCCTCGGCCAGCACGGCCGCGGTCGCGGCGGCGAAGAAGCTGGCCGCCACCAGCGAGGTCATGTTGGGCAGGATCTCCCGGAACACGACCCGCAGTAGCCGCTCCCCGGAGAACACCGCCGAGGTCACGAACTCGCGGGTGCGCAAGGTGGAGGTCTGACTGCGGATCACCCGGGCTCCGGTCGCCCAGCTGGTGAACGCGACGACCAGCACGATCGTCCATACTGAACGGCCCTGCAGGTACGCCGCCAGGATGATCATCAGCGGGATCCCGGGGATCACCAGCACGAGGTTGGTGATGAAGCCGAGCACCTCGTCGACCACGCCGGGCCGGTACCCGGTGATCAGGCCGAGCGTCACGGCCACGAAGGTGGCCGCCGCCCCGGCGAGCACGCCGACGATCAGGGAGATCCGCGAGCCGTAGATCAGCTGCGAGAACACGTCCTGGCCGTTGCCGGTCGTGCCCAGCAGGTTGGTGCCGCTCGGACCCTTGTAGGGGGTGAACGACGTGGCGCTGGGGGAGTGCGGCGCCAGCAGCGGCGCGAAGATCGCCACCACGATGATCAGTCCGAGGACGATTATCCCGGTCCGGGCCTTGCCGTTGCTCCACAGCGTCCGCAGGGCCCGCCCGATGAACCGCAGCGGCCCGGGTATCGCCTGCGCGGTGCCGGTCGGCACCGGCGCGGCCGTACCCGGTGCCTCCGGCGGCGGCACGGCGGTGAGGATGGTCATGATGCGCTCCGGACTCGGGGGTCGAGGCGGACGTAGAACAGGTCGACGACGAAGATCGCGACCAGCATGCTGAGCGTGAACGCCAGGAACAGGGCCTGCATCAGCGGGTAGTCGTGGTTGCTCACCGCGGTGAACAGCAGGCCGCCCACGCCCGGGTAGCTGAACACCCCCTCGACCAGGACCGACCCGCCGACCACCCCGCCCAGGATCAGGCCGAACGCGGTGACATTGGGCAGCAGCGCGTTGCGCGCGGCGTACAGCAGCGCGATGGTCCGCGTGCGCAGGCCGTTGGCCTCGGCGAACGTCACGTAGTCCTCGCCGAGGGTGTTGATCATGTTGTTGCGCATGCCGAACACCCAGCCGGACAACGTGGTGATGCCCAGCGTCACCGCGGGCAGCACGCTGTGCTGGAACGCGTCGGACAGGAACGACGGGCTCCAGTTCGGTGTGCTGCCCGCGCTGAAACCGCCCTTGATCGGGAACCAGCCGTATTTGAACGCCGCCAGGTACAGCAGCAGCAGCCCGAGCCAGAACGGCGGGAACGCGCCGAAGAACGTCGCCCCGACCGTGATCGAGGTGTCGGCGGCCCGGCCGCGGTGCCATCCGGCGTAGACCCCGAGCAGGGTCCCGATGACGAACGCGACGATGGTCGTCACGCCGACCAGTACCAGCGTCCAGGGCAGGGCCTTGCCGATCGTCTGCGCGACGGTCTGGGTGGGGAACGAGTACGAGGTGCCGAATCTCAGCGTGGTGATGTTCTTGAGGTAGTCCCAGTACTGGATGAACGGGCTGGCGTGCGGCTCGCCCAGCTGGACCTCGATGGCGCTTCGTTCGGCATTGGTGATCGGCACGCCGGCCGACGCGAGCTTGCCTAGCGCCGCGTCGACCGGCGACCCCGGCATCAGCCGGGGTAGCACGAAGTTCAGGGTGACCGCCGCCCACAGCGTGATGATGAACAGCGCCACCTTGCGCAGGACGTAGCGCATGGTCAGGCCTTGACCAGGTGGGTCACCACGGTGAGCAGCGAGTTGTTGTAGTTGGTCGGCAAGGTGTAGGGGTTGCTGGCCGACGGCCACCCGGTGAAGTGCTTGGTGGAGAACAGGCCCCAGCTGCCGCCGTAGTACAGCAGCACGATCGGGACCTGCTGGTACATCATCATCTCGAGCCGGTCGGTCGCCTGCTGCTGCGCCGGCTTGCTGGTGGCCGCGGCCAGGGCGGACAGCTCCTGATTGACCGAGGGGTTCTTGTACCGCTCGAAGTTGTTCACCGTGGCGGTGTGCACCGGGGCCGCGAAGCTGCCGTTCAGCGCCTGGTTGAAGTCGGTGAACGGGTTGCCGGTGCCGCCGAAGCCGCCGATCGCCGCGTTGAACGTGCCGGCCTGCGTGGTCTGCGAGTACTGGGCGTACTGCGGCTCGTCCAGGCTCACCTTGATACCGACCTGGCCGAGTTCGCTGCTGATCTCGGTGGCGGCCGCGGCCCAGTCGGTGAAGCTGTTCGGCAGCACGATGCTCATGGTGGCCTGCGCGCCGTTCGGGCCGATCAGCTTGCCGCCCTTGAGCGTGTAGCCGGCCTTGGTGAAGTCGGCCATCGCGGCCGTGCGGTTCTGGCTCACTATCCCCTGGTCAGGCAGGCTCGGGTTCAGCCACTGCTGCAGGTTGGGCAGGATCAGCCCGGACAGGCTGGCCTGGGCCATGTAGCCGTTGACCGCCTTCTGCGCGATCGTCGTCCGGTTGAGCGCCTGTGAGACGCCCTGGCGGAAGTCCACGTTGTTGTACGGCGCCTGGGTCAGGTTGAGGAACAGGCCGATGGTGCCGCCGGGCGGGAACCAGTAGGAGTTCGTGGACGGATCGCGGTTCACGTACGTCGTCTTGACGTCGGGAATGTAGGTGTATGCCCAGTCGAACTGCCCGCTGCTCACCTCCAGCTGGTTGGTGTTCTGGTTGCTGGCCTGGGCCGGGAACACCACCGAGCTCGGCGCGATCTTCGCCGCGTTCCAGTACTGCGGGTTCTTCTTCAGCGTGTACTGGGTCGGCGCGAAGCTGCCTAGCATGAACGGCCCGGTGCCGACCGGGTTGGTGTCGGCGTACTTGGTCGGGTCGCTGATCTTCGACCAGATGTGCTCGGGCACGATCGGGACCTGCGCGATCGTCCCGGCGAACGGGACGTCGGGCGCCTTGAACGTGAACGTGACGTCACTGCCCGAGGCCGAGACCCCGGAGATCTGCGCCCAGACCCCGGTCGTGTCCAGCGCCGGGTACTTCTTCAGCATGTTGAACGTGAACGCCACGTCGGCGGGGGTGAAGGCGGTGCCGTCGCTCCACTTCACGCCCGACCGGATCGTGTACACCAGCGTGGTCGGGTTGGTGAACTTGTAGCCGGTGGCCAGGAACGGCGTGTACGAGCCGTTGATCGGGCTCGGGATCTCCAGCGGCTCGTAGATCAGGAACGCTCCGTGCAGCTCGGTGGCCGGCGTGAACGGGTTGAAGTTCTCCACCAGTGACGGGTTGCCGGTATCACCCTGGATGGTCAGGGTGCCGCCGGAAGCCGAGCTACCGGAGGTCCCGGCCGAGTTGTTCGATGAGCACGCGCTCGCGGCGGTCGCCATCAGCGCGGCGGCGCAGATGCATACCGCGGCGGATCTGGCGTGCGACAGGGGTTTCATGTGCTTCTCCTTGACGGTGCCGGGCGGCATCGATCGGTGCCTCGCCCGGCAGGCAACGGATCCGGGCCCAAGCCGAGCCTGGATACGGGATGGGGCGGCTGCCCCGGCTGGTCTTCGGCCCCCGTCGCCCCGCCCCTAGTCCCCGTCGCCCCGCCTGCAGCCCCCGTCGCCCCGCCTGCAGCCCCCGTCGCCCCGTCTGCGGCCCCCGTCGCTGCGGCATCGGTGCCGGCCGCCCGCGGAGCATCATTTGCCCCGGCTGCCCGCAAACCGCTGCGGTATTCGCGCTGCCTGAACTGACGCTGGCCTCGCCAGCGCTTCCGGTGTCCGCCCGGTCCCTCATGCCTTCCTAGGCGTGACCTTGCTCGGCGGCCGGGTGCGGCACCCGCAACTGCGGCGGATCACGGTCCTGGTCGGCAGCGTCACCGACTGCCGGGGCGCGGCCGGGTCGGCCAGGCGGCCGAGCAGCATCCGGACCGACTGCTCGCCAAGCTCGCGCATCGGCTGACGGACCGTGGTGAGCCCGGGCCGGACGTGGTGCGCCGCGGCGATGTCGTCGAACCCGGTCACCGCGACGTCCGCGGGGACCCGCAGCCGGCCGCCGCGCAGCGCGATCAGCGCCCCGATCGCCATCTCGTCGTTACCGCACACGATGGCCCGCGGCGCGCGACCCGCGGCCAGCATGGCCGTGACCGCTTGCCGCCCGCCCGCCTCGGTGAACCCGCCGGTCGCGGCCGGCTCGCCCGGCACCGCCAGGCCGGCCTGCCACAGCGCCTCGCGGAATCCCTCGAACCGCTCGCCGGAGTCCGGCGAGTCCGGGGGACCGGCCAGGAATGCGAGGTCGGTGTGACCGTGCACCTCGATCAGGTGCGTGGTGATCTCCCGGCTGCCGCTGCGGTTGTCCGCGCCTACGAAGTCCGGTCCGTCCTCGGCGGCGTACCCGGCCAGCACTACGATCGGCACGCTGCGCGACAGGGCGGCGATGTCGGCCTCGGACAGGCTGCGGGCCATCACCACCAGGCCGTCGGTCTTGCCCGCCACCGAGAACGCCAGGTCGCGCCCTGACGCGGTCCTGGTAGCCGCGATCATGATCGCGTCCCCGGCCGAGGCTGCCGCGCGCTCCGCGCCGCGGATCACCTGGTCCACATAGAGAGGGGACTCCTCCTCGGCCTCACCGGACTGCCCGACGTCGGGGAACAGCAGGCCCACGACCCCGGCGCGCTTGGAGGCCAGCCCCCTGGCCGGTCCGCTCGGAACCCAGCCCAGCTCGGCCGCCGTGGCCTGGACGCGCTCGCGGGTAGCTTCCGAGAAGCCCTTGCCGTCGGCCATGACCCGGGACACCGTCGCGGTCGACACGCCGCTGCGCTGCGCGACTTCGTAGATCGTCGACCGGTCGGGCACGTCCAGACCTCTGCCTCTCAGATCCCTGGGGCAGTAAGCGCTTGCTCTAGTTAAGCGCTTACGTTGATTAAGCGCTTACGTAAGCACACAAATCCGACCACTGTCAAGGTCCGCCCATCCCTGGCCTCTCCTTAACGACGTCCTGACCAGCGGCAATGTGCTCCCTGGAAAAGTTGGCCGGCCGCGCGGTCAGGTGGTGAAATGACCCGGTGGAGACTCTCCCCGGGCCGGCCGGTGACAGCTGGGGTGAAGACGGCAACGCCCGCCGCTATGACGCGTACGCCCGCGAGTATCCGAACGGTCTTTGGAGCCCTGGCGAACGAGGGCGTATCCTGATCACCGGCAGCCACGTCTGCCTGATCCGAGCTACGCCAGCCCGGCGCTGGTGATAGTGCCTGAGGACAAGAGCGGCCCAGCCCTCGCGTGGAGTCTTTCCTTTCCATCGTGATCTTCTCCTTGCGGTGGCCAGGCGCCGGGACACGCCACCGGAGCAGAGGCACGATGTCGCACGACAAGATCAGGGACGCGGCCCGCAAGCGCATGGCGGAAACGGGCGAGCCGTATGCCACCGCTCGTCGCGAGGTCCTCAAGAACCACCAGGACGCCGGAGCGGGTGCCGCCTCGTCCTCCGGGGCCAGCTGGTTCGCCCTGGACTACAGCGATATGGGCCGGGTCTCGCTGTGGGAGGACACGCGGCATGGCGGGGGCCCAGGCCGCGGCGGCGTGGTGCTCGACTCCACCGCGCTGCGGGTTCTGGTGCCCGGCTTCCGCCTGGACATCCCGCGGGCATCGGTGCGCGCGGCCGCCCGTTCGGCGCGCCGGATCCGCGGAACGACCGGCGTGCACAGCAGCCGAGGGCGCTGGCTCGTAAACGGCTCGTATGAGGGCCTGGTCGAGCTCACCATCGAGCCGCCCTGCTACACCCCCCGGCAACCCAGCACGCTATTCCGCAAGATGAAGGTCAGTTCCCTCACCATCAGCCTCGTCGACCCCGACGCCTTCATCACCACCCTCGAAGGCATATAGCCCGTACGCGGACCGAGGCTCACGGGCCCGGTAGCACGCCCAAGTTCCGCCGCAACGTGATGAACCCCGGGTTTCACCCGGTCAGCGCACGTGGTCGCGCCAGGAGTGCTGCGGCTCGAAGCCGAGCACCTCCCGGGCCCGGTCGATCGCCAGCAACGTGCCGAACCCCGCTACCTCCCGGGTCAGCTTCACCCCCGGGAACACCTCGGCCAGCAGTTCCGCCGAGGGACGGTTCATCACCGTGTCCGCGGCCGCGATGATGAAGGCCGGGCTCCCGGCCACGGCTTCCTCGGAAACTGACAGCGCCAGCCGGCACGACAGGGCCACGTCCCGCTCGTCGATATACCCCCACAGATTCCACTTGCGGTCCCGCGCATCAGCCCAGAACGACGGGAACTCGTGATAGTCCTCGGGACGCCAGATGTTGGAGAAGCGCAGCGCGACGAACGGGATGCCCGACCACTCGGCGAAATGCCCGGCGATCGTCTCGGTGGCGACCTTGGACAGCGCGTAGGTCGAGGTCGGCAGCGGGTAGTGGTCCTCGTCCACCGGCGCGTACCGCGGCGGCACGTCGAACGGCAGGCCCAGCGTGGTCTCGCTCGACGCCCACACCACCCGGCTCAGCCCGAGGTTGGCCGCGGCCTGGAAGACGTTGAAGTTCATGGTGATGTTCGTGTTGAAGGTGACCGGCGGGGTGGACAGGCCCGGGGCCGGGATGTTGGCGAGGTGCACCACGGTGTCGGCGCCGCGCAGCGCCTCGATCGCCTCGCCGTAGTCGGTCAGGTCGGCCCGGAGCATTCCGTCGAAGCGATCGTCCGCGGAGACCGCGATGTCGGTCGCCGCCACCTCGTAACCATGCTCGCGCAGGTCCCGGACCACCGCCCGGCCCGCCTGGCCGGCCGCGCCCGTCACGCAGATTCGCTGTGCCATCACAGTCCTTTCGCATCCGTCACGATTCACTCACCAGGCCCGCACCTCAGCGCGCTCACCATCAGCAAGAAACGGACACGTTTAGCCGCGTACTGACCCGTTCCTACTCGTTGACACACATATGCCCATAGCGGCAGGCTTGGCCATGCCCTAGGCGCGTGAAGCCTGACTGGAGTCGGCGTCGGGCGTTCCGGTCCGCTCAACGTGTCCCTTCTGGCTAGGGAGAGGCCTCGGAATGGTGCGCAAATATCGTTTCACGGCAGTGCTGGCGGGTGCGACTCTGGTCGTGGCCGGCCTGGTGGCCAGCGTCCCGGCCCAGGCCAGGGCCACCACGCAAGCCGCGCAAGCCGCGCAAACGCAAGCGCAAGCGCAAGCGCAAGCCACAGCACCCGGAGCCCCCGGCGCCGCGTCGTACTTCGACCTGGCCAGGAAGGACTGCGTCGGCACCGCGGCCGGCGCCGGCTCCAAGGTGTGGTACACCGTGGCCGGCGGGGTGCTCTCCGACGTCTACGAGCCGACCATCGACAACACCGACGTCAGCACCCTGCAGTACGTCGTGACCGACGGGTCCACGTTCACCGACCTGCAGACCCGCGACATGACCTACACCGTGGCGGCCGACCGGTCCGGCATGGCGTGCACCGTGACCTCGACCGACGCCAGCCACCACTTCCGCCTGGTCACCACGTACATCACCGACCCGGCCCGCGACACCGTGCTGATGCAGACCAGGCTGGAAGGCAACACCAAGAACCTGCACCTGTACGCGCGCCTGGACGCGCACGTCAACGGCAACGGCGGCGGCGGCACCGATAATGCGGGCGCCAACTCCGGCGTCGTCGACACCAGCACCAGCGAACAGATCCCGGTGATCTTCAGCACCAACACCACGACCAACGCGACCAACCGAACGTACGCCGTCCCCACCTACATGGCCGTAGCCGCAAGCACGCCAACACAAAACGCGAGCGTCGGCTACGCGGGCAGCGCCAGCGACGGCCTCACCCAGCTCGACGCCTCCCACACCCTCACCAGTTACACCGACGCGCCCGACGGTCACATCGTGGCCACCGAGGCGCTGACCCCCGGCCGCAACGGCCAGCTGACCCTGGCCCTCGGCTTCGGCCGCACCCAGGCCGAGTCCGTCTCGACCGCCGGCGCCTCGCTGAACCAGTCGTTCGCGCAGACGCTGGGCCAGTACCAGCAAGGCTGGGCCGCCTACGACCAAGGCCTGCGCTCCCCGTCCGCGCACCTGCCAGGCCCGGGCGACAACAAGGACAGCATCAGCAACCATTACTACCTGTCCGCTAACGTCCTGAAGGCCAGCGAGGACAAGACCTTCCCCGGCGCCATCGTGGCGTCCCTGGCCAGCCCGTGGGGCCAGTCGGTCCCGGCCGGGGTGTCCGCCAACGGCCAGCCGAGCTACTTCGGCTCCTACCGTGAAGTCTTCGCCCGCGACCTGTACGAGGCGTTCACCGGCCTGCTGGCCGACGGCGACGTCACGACGGCCCGCGCGGCGACCTTGTTCCTGTTCGACAAACAGCAACTCGCCAACGGCTCGATGCCGCGCAACTCGCTGCTCAACGGCGAAGCGGCCCCCGACACCGGCGGAACCCAGCTGGACGAGGCCGCCTACCCGATCCTGATGGCCTTCGAGACCGGGCTCGGCAACGACAACACCCTGTACCAGAACCACATCCGCCCGGCCGCGGACTTCCTGGTCGCCAACGGCCCGTCGCTCGGCGTCGAGCGCTGGGAGGAGCAGAGCGGCTACTCCCCGTCCACCATCGCCGCCGAGATCGCCGGCCTGACCGCCGCCGCGGCCATCGCACAAGAACACAATGACACCGCAAGGGCTCAGCTCTACCAGGCCACCGCCGACGACTTCCAGCGCATGATCAAGACCTGGACCGTCACCACCACCGGCCCCGACGGCCCGCGCTACTTCATCAGGCTGTCCAAGACCGGCGACCCGAACGCCGCGATCACCTACGGTCTCGGCAACGGCGGGCCGACCCTGGACCAGCGCGCGGTCATCGACGGCGGCTTCCAGGAGCTGACCCGCCTAGGCGAGCTGCCGGTCAGCGACCCCGACATCCAGGCCTCGCTGAACGTGCTCGACAAGCAGATCTCGGTCAAGACTCCCAGCGGGACCGGTTACTACCGGTACGGCAACGACGCGGCCAAGGGCAGCGCCGACGGGTACGGCGACTGCTACCAGCCGAGCCAGACCTCGTGCAGCACCACCGGCGCCCCGTGGCCGCCGACCGACACCGGCACCGGGCACCTGTGGCCGAACCTGTCCGGCGAGCGCGCCGAGTCCGACCTCGCCGCGGGCCAGACGACCAACGCCGCGGGACTGCTCCGGGCCATCTTCAACTTCTCCTCCGGCGTCGGCCTGGTGCCTGAGCAGGCGTGGGAGAACCCGGACCTGGCCGCCTCGCCCTTCGGCAGCGACCCGGCCACCGCCTCGATCGGGTTCACCGACGGTAAGGCGGCCGGCTCCGCTTCCCCGCTGACCTGGGCCCAGGCGCAAGAAGTCCGGCTCATCGTCTCCCTCGGCACCGGTCGCAACGTGGACACGCCGGCTGTCACCACGGCCCGTTACGTCAAAAATGGCCCGCCCGCGGCGCTCAAGGTGACCATTTCCGCGCCCGCCGCCGGCGCGACCCTGGCCACCTCCTCCACCACCGTGACCGGCACCACCAGTCCGGGCGCCCAGGTCGCCGTGGAAACCGACGACACCACGACCGGAGCGCCGGCCACGGTGGCCACCGCCACGGCAGCCGCCGACGGCTCCTTCCAGGCCACGGTGCCGGTCAGCTTCGGCAGCAACGTGATCACCGTGTCGGCCACCGCCGGCGAGGGCCGCAGCACCGGGTACGCCCAGGTCACCGTGACCAACGAGGGCGGCGGGACCAGCGTCCTGGACGTCACCGACCCGGCCGGCGACGACAACGGGCCCGGCACCTACCAGTACCCGACCGACTCCGCCTTCACGGCCGGGTCCTTCGACCTGACCCGGTTCCAGGTGCTGAGCGACGGCACGTTCGCCTACCTGCGGGTCACGCTGCGCACCCTGGTCCCCACCTTCGGGCAGCTCGACGGGGCCCAGTTGCTCGACGTGTACACGCACACCCCGAACGTCGCAGCCACCTCCACCGCGGCCGCGTTCCCCAGCCGCAACTACACGATCGCCACGGCCGGGGCCTGGAGCCAGCGCGTCGAGGTACAGGGCTTCGCCGCGCCCGTCTGGATGAACCCGTCAGACGGCACCGTCGGGACCCCGTTCGTCCTGCCCGTCCAGAACGACCGGACGATCACGATCGCGCTGCCCGAGGCCCAGTTCGGCACGCCGGGCTCCGGGTGGGCCTTCAGCGTGGTGCTGACCGGCCAGGACGGCTTCAGCCCCGACCTGGCGCGCGCCTTCACCGCCACGCCCGGGGCCTTCACGTTCGGGGTGTGCGCAGCCAACGGCACCGCCAAGATCTGCACCGCCGACCCCGGCACCGTGCCCAAGGCCATGGACGTCATCACCCCGGCGGGCGTGTCGCAGGCCACCGAGCTCGATCCCACGCTCGGCGCGGTCGTCATCCAGCCGGTAACCGTGCCATAGCTGCACCACCGGCCCGGTCCAGGCACATTATTTTCGACGGAACGGGCCGTGGTGCACGCCCCCGGAACCGGTCCCGCCGGCCCGGGCTACGCGTCCCGGCGCAGCAGCGTCACCGCGGTGACCGCGATCAGGGCGGCCGCGAGGACCAGGAAGATGCCGGTCTCGATGCCCTGGAACGTCCAGTAGCGGCCGGCGGGCTGGTAGGTCAGGTACCCGCGGAAGTGGGCCAGCGCCTGCGTGCACGACGGCGGGGGAGTGAACACCCCCCGCGTCGTCTGGTTGCAGGACGCCGGGAGGTAGGTGACCGGGACGCCGTTGAGCACGTTTCCGTTGGTGTTCTGATCGACCGGCTGGCCGTTCGGGAACAGGACACCCATCCCGAGGCTCCAGTAGGACCCCGACGGCGTGAAGCTCGTAATCACGCTGTGGTAGGCGGTGACCGGGCTCAGGTAGTGACGGCGCAGGAAGAGCGCGATCACGGCCCGGACGGCGATGAACCCGCCCAGCGTGATGGCCATGGCCGGCAGCACCCGGCGCACCAGCGCCCCGGCGGCGATCCCGAGCGCCAGCGCGAACACCGAGTAGGCCACCGGGACGATGCCCATGATGTCGAACCGGCCGGTGTTGAACGCGTCGAGCTGCTGGGCGTTGTCCGGTCCGGACCACCAGGTCACCAGGGCCGAGATCACCCCGCCCCACAGCGCCGCGGCGAGCAGCATCCAGCCGACCTTGACCGCGAACCACCGCTTGCGCGTGACGCTCTGCATCCACGCGAAGTGGGTGGTGCCCGCCTCGGACTCCGCGGCCACCAGCGGCGCGCCCCAGAACAGCCCGACCAGCACCGGCGCGCCCACGGTCATGATGACCAGGAAGCCCACCGCGTGGCTGCCCAGGAACAGGTTCTGGCATCCGTGACTGGCGGCGCAGGCCGCCTGCGCCGCGTGCCACTGGTCCGCCGCCTGCACCCCGGTGATCACGATCAGCGCGGCGAACGCGGCCAGCAGGGCGGCGCCCAGAGAGAACTGAAGGCGGTACTGCCGCCATACAAGCCAGGTCATTGTCCTTCTCCAAACTAGACGTCACGGCGGAGCAGCGTCACCGCGGTGACCGCGATGAGGGTGGCCGCCAGGACCACGAAGATTCCGGTCTCGATGCCCTGGAACGCCCAGAAGCGGTCGCCGGGCTGGTAGGTGAGGTACTCGCGGAAGTGGGACAGGGCTTGCGCGCAGGCCGCCGGCGGGTTGTCAGGCGGGTTGGGGCCGTACATCACCGTGCACGCATGGGGCAGGTAGGTCTGCGGGACGCCGTCGAGGTAGAGCGCGTTGTTCGGCTGGGGGAGCGGCTGGCCGTTCGGGCCGAGGACGCCCGAGGCGAGCCGCCAGTAGGCGCCCTGCGGCCCGTAGTTGCCGAGCACGCTGGACGTCACCGTGACCGCGCTCAGGTAGTGCGAGCGCAGCCAGAGCGTGATCACCACGCGGACGGCGACGAACCCGGCCAGCGTGACCGCCACCGCCGGCACGGTCCGGCGCAGCAGGGCGCCGGCCGTGACGCCCAGCGCCACCGCGAACAGCGAGTAGCCCACCGGGACGATGCCCATGATGTCGAACCGGCCGGGATCGAACTGGTTGAGCTGCTCGGCGTTGGTCGGGCTGGCCCACCAGGTCACCAGGGCCGAGATGACGCCGCCCCAGATCGCCGCGGCCAGCAGCATCCAGCCGATCTTGACCGCGAGCCAGCGCTTGCGCGTGACGCTCTGCATCCAGGCGAACTGGGTGGTGCCCGCCTCGGACTCCGCGGCCACCAGCGGCGCGCCCCAGAACAGCCCGACCAGCACCGGCGTCCCCAGCGTGGCGAGGACCAGGAGACCCACCACCTTGCTGCCCATGAACAGCCCGCCGAGCCGCTGGCAGCCGTGACCCGCGGCGCAGGCCGCCTGGGCCGCATGGAACTGATCGGCCACCTGCGTGCCGGTGACCACGATCGTGACGGCGAACGCGGCCAGCAATGCGGCACCGATCAGGTACTGGCCGCGGTGCTGGCGCCAGACGAGCCAGGTCATCGGTCATCTCCGACCGCGCTGAGGCGGGCCGGGGCGGGGGCTGGGGGGACTTCCTCGCCCAGGTAGGCCAGGGCCAGCTCTTCCAGGCTGACCTCGCTGACCCCGAACGCGGGGTCGATGACCGGGCCGGTCAGCCGGACCAGCAGCGTGGTCTGCCGCGGCGTGCGGGTGACCTGGACCACGCGCTGGCTGCGCTCGATGGCCGTGGTGTCCTTGCTGGGGCCGGTCAGCACCCGGTGCTCGGCCAGCAGGTCCTCGATGTCGCCGCACAGCTGGACCCGGGACGAGGCCAGCATGATCATGTGGTCACAGACCCGTTCCAGGTCCGCGATCAGGTGCGAGGACAGCACCACGGTCAGGTTGCCTATGGCCACCGCGTCGGCCAGCACGCCGAGGAAGTTCCGCCGGGCCAGCGGGTCGAGCGCCGCGACCGGCTCGTCGAGCAGCAGGAGCCGGGGCTGCTTGGCCAGGACCAGGGCCAGCGCCACCTGGGCCCGCTGGCCGCCGGACAGCTTGCCCACCGCCCGGTCCAGCGGAATCTTCAGCCCGGTCAGCCGCTCGCGCACCAGCGCGCTGTCCCAGCGCGGGTTCAGGTGCGCGCCGGCCTTGATGTGGTCCTCGGCGGACAGCCGCCGGTACAGCGGGATCTCCTGGCCCAGGTAGCCGACGTCGGCCAGGAACGCCGGATCCTGACGCGGGGTGCCGCCGTTCACCGTGGCCCGGCCCGCGGTCGGCCGGGACAGCCCGGCGAGCAGGCGCAGCAGCGTGGTCTTGCCCGCTCCGTTCGGCCCGATGAGCGCGGAGATCCGCCCCTCGGGGACGGTGATCGTGCAGTCGTTCAGGGCGGTGACCTTGCGGTAGCGCTTGGTCAGCCCGCTGGTCTCGATCGCGAGAGTCATGCGATTTCCTCTTCGTCCGCCGCCCGCAAGGTGACGCGCAGCAATTCCTCGATCGTTTCGTCGTCGAGCCCGGCGACGCGGGCCTCCCGCACCCACCGGCTCAGGCTGCGGCTCAGCCGCGAAACAGTGCCCGGCGGCGGCCCTGGCGGGCGGCTGCGCACGAACGTGCCGTGCCCGACCCGGGCCTCGACCAGGCCCTCGCGCTCCAGGTCGCGATAGGCCTTCAGCACGGTGTTGGGGTTGATCGCCGTCGCCGAGACGACCTCCCGCACGGTGGGCAGCTGATCGCCCACCTCGAGCAGACCCGCCCGCAGCGCCTGCCTGACCTGCTGGACGATCTGCAGGTAGGGCGGCACCACCGAACGGCCGTCAACCCTGAAGCTGATCATGCCCTGCTCATTCTCTGGGCGCTCATTTCCCGTGTGCCAATGTCTTAGTTACCTAAGACACTAGGTGGCTGAAGCGCTGACGTCAACTCCCGCGGCCGTAACGCTCCCGTATCGCTGGCTTCGTAGCCTCGTGGACATGCCGCACCAGCCGCCGCGCCGCCAGGCCGGGCTGGCCTGGGCGCTGCTGGGCCTGACCGCGGCGCTGGTCGCGGCGGCCATCGCCATCGGCCTGGCCCGCGGCGAAAGATGGAATGCGGTCTTCGGGTTCATCCCGGTCGCCCTGGCCTTCACCGTCGTGGGGGCGCTGGTCGCCGCGCGCACCGGTAACCGCCTCGGCTGGCTGTTCCTGGTCACCGGGACGCTGAGCGCCGCCAGTTTGGTGCTGGACAACTACGCGGCCCGGGGCGCTACGGCGGCCCCGCCCGGGGCGGCGTGGATCGGATGGGCCTTTACCATCATCCTGGCGCTAGGCGGGCCGTTGTACTTCCTCACCCCGCTGCTGTTCCCGGACGGCCACCCGCCGTCCCCACGGTGGCGGCCCGTGGTGTGGGTGGCGGTCATCGGCATCGTGGTCGAGACCGCGACCTCGGCGCTCTCGAACGTCAACTTCTCGTCGAACTTCCCGGCGCTGCGTGATCCGGTCACCGTCGTGGCGCCGCTCAACACCGCCTACAACCTCGCGACGACCGTCCAGCCCATCGTGTTCGTGTTCGGCGCGATCGCCATGATCGTGCGTTTCCGGCGGGCTGGTACCGAACAGCGGCAGCAGCTCAAGTGGTTCATGTACGCCTCGGCGGTCGCGGCCGTGGTGGTCTTCGTGGCCGCCGACGTCAGCAACAACCCGCTGCCGGCGTTCGAGATCGTGACCCCGCTGATCCCGGCGGCCGTGGGCGTCGCGATCCTGAAGTACCGCCTGTACGACATCGACCGGATCATCAGCCGCACCCTGAGCTACGCGATCGTGACCGGGCTGCTGGTCGGCGTCTATGCCGGGCTGGTCCTGCTGGCCAACCAGGTGCTGTCGATCACCTCGCCGGTGGCCGTCGCCGCGGCCACGCTCGCGGCCGCGGCGCTGTTCGCCCCGCTGCGCCGCCGGGTGCAGCAGGTGGTGGACCGCCGGTTCAACCGCGTCCGGTACGACGCCGACCAGACCATCGCCGCCTTCGCCGCCCGCCTCCGGGACGCCGTCGACCTGGACGCCGTGCGCTCCGACCTGGTGGCCGTGGTCAACACCGCCGTGGAGCCCGCCCACATCTCGGTCTGGACCTACCCCGGCCACTAGCATGATCCGGGTGAGCACGCCTGCAGCCCCCTACCGGCGCGATCTGGCCCTCGTGCACCACCGGGGCTTCGGGTTCCATGCCGCTGCGTGCGCTCCCGGGATCCTGGCGTTCCTGGCTCCGGTCCATGCCCGGAAGGGGCTGGTGCTCGAGCTTGGGTGCGGGTCGGGCCTGCTCACTAAGGACCTGATCGCTGCCGGTCATCGCGTCATCGCCACCGATGCGTCTCCGGCGATGCTCGATGTCGCTCGCGAGCAGGTCGGTGACTCGGCCCGGGAAGTGCGCCAGCTCACGCTTCCCGATGACCCGCTGCCGCAGGCCGACGCGATCGTGGCCGTCGGTCACCCGCTCAGCTACCTCCCCGATGCCGGCGCCATCGACCGGGCGCTGATCGCGATCGCTGGAGCGTTGCGTCCTGGCGGGCTGCTCGCCTTTGATATCTGTGACCTGGACTGGGGCCGCGCCCGGACAGACACCCCGTACTTCGCGGAGTCCGGCGAGGACTGGGCGATCATCACCAAGTTCTCGATGCCTGCCGCGGACAAGTTCGTCCGGGACATCACCACGTTCCTGCCTAACCCGGACGGTTCCTGGCGGCGTGACCGCGAACACCACGAGAATGTGCTGATCGACACGGCCGGGATCCCGGCGCTCTTGCGCCAGCACGGGGTTGAGGCTCAGGTCGGACGTCGTTCGGCACGGAGACCAACCCCCCTGGGCTTCGGGTGATAACCGGGCACAAGCCGTAGCGTCAGTAGCGATGCGGCCGGGCGTGAACAGGCGCCAGGCCAGCACCGCTACCACGGCGATGGCGGCAGCCGCCAGCCAGAACGGAGCCGTCAGGCCGAAGCCGCGCGCGAGCAGACCGCCCGTGAGGCTGCCGACGGCGAATCCGCCGATGGAGAACGTGAAGTAGACGCTGTTGACCCGGCCGCGCAGCCGCTCGGGCACCGCCGTCTGCCGTAGCGTCACCGTCACCACATTCCAGACCCCGTTGTGCACGCCGAAGACGACGAGGGTGAGCGCCGCAACCCACGGGCGGCGGGTCAGCGCGAGCGAGACGTGGGTTGCGCACTCGATGATCAGGCCCACGCGCAACAGCAGGCTGGCGTCGCATCGCGCGAGGAGGCGCTTCACGATGAGCGTCCCGATCACGCCGCCTGCCGCCGAACACGCCAATAGCGCGCCGTACCCGGCCGGCCCCAGCCCCAGGCGAACACGCACGTAGAGCACGAGGATCGCCAGCGTGCTGCCCAGCATCACGTTCATCACGCAGATCGCGACCGCGAGCATCCGCAAGCCGGGATGAGCCACGAGCCAGCGGATGCCCTCGGTGATCTCCCGGCGCAGGCTGGTCGGGCCCGAGACCGGACGCGCTGGCCTGCGGCGCCGGATGCTGGCCACCAGCGCGGCACCGGCCACGAACGTGGCCGCGTCGAACACGAACGGCAACCCGGCGGTGAGCACGAACAGGTAGGCACCCAATGGCGGTCCCACCAGATCGGCGCCGACGAGCTGGACTCCCGCCAGGCCCGCGTTGGCGCGGACCAGGTCATCGGGACCAACCAGCAGCGGCGGCAGGCTCAGCGCCGCGGTATCGGAAACGGTAGAACCGGCGCCCAGCACGAACAGCGCACCGTAGAGCGCGGCCAGCTGCGCCATTCCCGCCAGGACCGATGCCGCCAGCCCGCCGATCGCCGCGGCCTGGAGCAGGTCGACGATCACCATGAGCCGGCCCGGCTGCAACCGGTCCACCAGCACCCCGCTGAGCAGCGGGAAGATCAGCCAGGGTAGCTGCTGGGCAAACAGCGCACCGGCCACCAGCAGCGGATCGTGGGTGATGCTCGCCGCCAGCAGCGGCCCAGCCGTCACGGTGACGCCATCACCGGTAACCGATATTGCGTTGGCTATCCACAACCGCCGGTAATCGCGTCCCAGCGGGCTGTGTTTCCAGATGGCCACGGCTCCGGACGGTAATACCGAATACCCTTGGGGTCCACTCGGCGGGCACCGTCGGCTCGTGCAGCCTCACAGCTGGGATCTCAGCACGTCGACCTCGACCTCCGCCACGCCGGCCGGTTCGCGGGACGACCGCCGATTGTCGCCGGGTTTATCGCGTGCGACAGTGCCGCCTGCCGGCCTAGGGTTTGTGCTGAACGGGGCGAAGGGAGCGGGGGATGGACGCGGTGCGGATGGCCGATCTGCCGACAACCGACACGGACGTCCTGGTCGTGGGCGCGGGCCCGACTGGCCTGATGGCCGGGCTGGTGCTGACCCGCCGCGGCGTACCGGTGGCGGTAGCTGACCAGAAGGCGGGACCGACCCGTGAGTCCCGGGCGCTTGCGGTACAGGCCCGCACCATGGAGATCTACGATCAGCTCGGGCTCGCCGACCAGGTATTGTCCGGCGCCTACCCGGCACTACGGATGCAGATCGGCACCGACTCGCCCCGCGGGGGAGTCAGCATCGCGGATCTGCAGCAGGGCGATACCCGGTTCCCGGGCATCCAGATCTTCGAGCAGAGCGCCAATGAGCAACTCCTGTCGGGCGCCCTGGCCGCGGCGGGTACCGAAGTGCTGTGGCGGCACCGGCTGGTCGACCTGATTGATGACACCGGCCAGGCCCACGATGGCGTAGTCGCCCTGCTCGACGGACCCGCGGGACTGGTCCGCGTTCGGGCCCGCTGGTGCATCGGCGCCGACGGGGCACGGTCGGCCGTGCGTCGCGAGCTCGATATTCCGTTCGAGGGCGTTACCGACGACGCCACGTTCTGGGTCGCGGATCTGCGTGGCGTGCGCGGGCTGCCGGACAACGCCATGGCCGCCCGGTTCGGCGACGCCACCTTCGCCGTCGCGTTTCCTCTCGGCCCGGCTGGTCACACCCGGCTGGTGGCCCTGGCGCCGCGGGACGACATCGGCCAGGATGAGGCTCTTGCGGCGGCCCGTGATGACCTCGGACTGACCCACGACGAGGTGGAGTGGTTCTCCAGCTACCGAGTCCACCACCGCGTCGCCACGGCGTTCCGCAAGGGGTCGGTCTTCCTCGCCGGCGATGCCGGGCACGTGCACTCCCCGGTCGGCGGCCAGGGAATGAACACTGGCCTGCAAGATGCCCATAACCTCGCGCTTCTTCTCGCCGACGTCCGGCAGGAGCGCCTGGAGAGCGCCGCGCTCGACCGGTATGAGCGAGAACGCCGTCCGGTCGCCGTCATGCTCGTCAAGGTCACCGACCGGTTGTTCGGCTTCGTCGGCCGGCGAAACCGGCGGACCGCGCTGGTGCGTCGCCGGGTGAGCGGAATCGGCGCGCATCTCGCGCCCCGGCTGCTGAGCACCCGGTTCGGCCGGCGCGTCGGCGGGTACCTCGGCCAATACCGGATCCGCTACCGCTTCACCGCCAAGAACGCCCCCACCCCCGTATGGGCGGCCGACCGGGCCGTCGGCCTTCGGCTGCCGCCCGTGCCCGGCAATGACGTGCCGCTGCGCACCCTGGCCTGGCAAGTGCACACCTACGGCACCGAGGCCGTACGGCCTGATCTACCCGTCTGGATCGAAGGCCCGCATCGTTTCCCCGCCGACCGGAAAGGCCGGTTGCAGACCGGACGGCTCTATCTGATCCGGCCCGACGGATACGTCGCGGCATCGCTGCCGATCGATTCCGGCCATGTCAGCGCTGCTGGCCTGCGCGACGCGCTGGCGGCCCACCAGCTCCGCATTTAGGAATTGTCGCGTCCTGATCGCGTAAACCAACCGGAGGTGCCGAACGTGCGCAAGGTCGTCCTGTACGAACTGTTGTCTCTCGACGGTGTCGCTGAGAATCCCAATTCCTTCATCACCGACTGGGATGCCGCGATGGATGCCAACCTCGCCACGGTCATCGCCGCGCAGGACGCGGTCATCCTCGGTCATCGCAGCTACGACGAGTGGGCCGAGTTCTGGCCAGGCAGCAACATCCAGCCCTTTGCGACGTTCATCAACGGGGTCGCGAAGTTCGTCGCCGCGTCCGCGCCGCTCCAGCGGGAGTGGGCCCATGCGACCGTGGTCGACGGCGGGCTGGCCGCCTTCGTCCGTGACCTGAAGGCCCGCCCTGGAGGCGACATCGGAGTCCACGCCAGTATCTCGGTGGCCCAGGCACTGCTCGCCGCGGACGTCGTCGACGAGTTCCGGCTGGTGATCGCACCGAAGATCGCTGGCAGCGGACGAAGGCTCCTCGACGGATTGCCGCCGATTCGACTCGAATCGATCCGAAGCTCCACCTCACCAAGTGGCCATCTGCTCGCCGACTACCGCGTCGTCCGCTAGCCGCCGCCGCCCGCGACGGCAAACGCCTGCCCTGCCCTAAGACTGACCGTCGAGCCGACCATCGTCGTGAGCCGCCCGCTAGGCGCGTCCTAGGCGTGCGGATACCGCCGCGATCCCGGATCTTCCCGTGTGTCTGCAGCTAAAGCAGAACCTTCCGCATGGGAATTCCAGTATGCGGAATTTATCGCGGTGGATTTGGCTTTCGTGGTGGAAAAGGGTGGCTATAGCTGCCCAGATCAACCACGAAAGCCGGATCCACCTCGCAACTGGGACAAGGGTGCATTAGCGGGGTGATTGGGATGGCTTCGAGGATCGGCCCAAGATGGAACGCCGGTTCCCCGGCCTAGCTCCACTTCATGACGTGGGTATCCAGTAGCGGAGCTTGCCGCCGCGCTTGTCCTCGACGACCCCGCCGTTGGCCTCGATTACCTTCCGGGAGGCCGTGTTGTCCTCATCGCAGGTGAGCAGAGCACGGTCGATGCCGAGCGAGCGGGCGACGGGGAGCGCGGCGGCGAGCATGGCCGTGGCATGGCCGAGGTGGCGCGCTGAGGGCCGGATGTCATAGCCGATGTGGCCGCCTATTTCTGTCAGGCGGGCGGTGAGCCGGTGACGGATCGATATCCGGCCGAGGTATTCGTCGCCGCTGACCCACCACAGCGTGGTCTGCGGGACACGCCCGCCCTGTTGAGGTGGATGTTCCCTCGCCTCGTCTCGCAATTCCCGCAGGTAACGTGCGAACCCGGCAGGGTCAGCCCATCGGCTGGCATATGCGCGGATCGCCTGCGCGGTGTTGCTGTCATCGTCTGGCCCGCCCATGCCTTCGCTCTGGAACTCCGCCATAGCGGCGAGAAATGAGCGATGGACACGGGCATCGGGCATGATCAGCTCCGGCATGGAACAGTCCTACCCGTAGGCTCGCTCACTCCCACAGCTCGGCGCAGTGCGCCGCGATCCGCTCGCCGATGTCGGCCAGCACCTCACGGGCGGGTCGGGCCGGCAGCTGCCGTCCGTCCCGCAGCCGCAGTGCCGCGTGGCCTTCGGCCGCCTCGCGGGCGCCGATCACCGCCTGGTACGGCACCAGCCGGTGGACCCGGATCCTCGCGCCCAGGCTCCCGGACTCGGGCCGGGCCACCGCGGCCCGGAGCCCCTGCCCGACCGCCTGCCCGGCGAGCGCCTCGGCCCCCGGGACCTGCGCGTCGGCGACCGGCAGCACCGCGAGCTGGACCGGCGCGAGCCAGGCCGGGAAGGCGCCGCCGTGCACGTCGATGAGGTGGGCCACCGCCCGCTCGGCGCTGCCGATGATGCTCCGGTGCACGATCACCGGCCGGTGCCTGCCGCCGTCTGCTCCGACGTACGAAAGGCCGAACCGCTCGGGCAGGTAGAAGTCGACCTGCACGGTGGACAGGCTGGCCTCCCGCTCAGCGCTGTCAGCGACCTGCACGTCGATCTTCGGCCCGTAGAACGCGGCTTCGCCCTCTTCGGCCTCATACGGCACCCCGGCCCCGGCCAGGACCTGCTCCAGGAGCCCGGCCGCCCGGTCCCACATGTCACGGCCGCCGACGTACTTGCCGTCCCGGCCGGGAAGTGACAGCCGGTACCGGGCCGGCTCGATGCCGAGCGCCCGGTAGGCCCGCCGGATGAGCCCGAGCGCCGCCGCTGCCTCGTCGGCCACCTGGTCCGGGGTGCAGAAGATGTGCGCGTCGTTCAGCTGTATGGCGCGCACCCTGGTCAGCCCGCCGAGCACCCCGGACAGCTCCGAGCGGTACATGCCGCCCAGCTCGGCCATCCGCAGCGGCAGGTCGCGGTAGCTGCGGCCCCGCGACCGGAAGATCAGCGCGTGGTGCGGGCACAGGCTCGGCCGCAGCACCACCTGCTCGCCGCCGACGTCCATCGGCGGGTACATGCCGTCCCGGTAGTGCGACCAGTGCCCGGAAATCTCATACAGCTCGCGCTTGCCGAGCACGGGGGAGTAGACGTGCTGGTAGCCAGCCTGCCGCTCGACCTCCCTGATGTACTCCTCGAGCGCGTGCCTGACCGCGGCGCCGGCGGGCAGCCAGTACGGCAACCCGGCGCCGATCATCGGGTCGGTGTCGAAAAGCTCGAGCTCACGGCCGAGCTTGCGATGGTCGTGCATGGTCCTCTCCTTGCCATGGGACGGGGCGAGTGACCAGGGACATGCGAAAGCCCCGGAGCGCTCGCCCCGGGGCTTGCCGATAAGAGCAGCGGTCAGCGCGCCGGGAGCGACTCCGGCGTCGTCGTCATGACCGCGCGCATCACGATTTCACGATAACACCGTCGCGGGCGGGGATACGTTAGAGGCAGCCGTCGCCTGGGCCTGGAAGGAGACAGCGACGATGCACGGTCGTGGTTCCTGGGTCATCGCCGTTCTCGTCGCCGGCCTGGCCGGCTGCAGCGCGGCCGCCTCGTCCAGCACCGGGACGGCGAGTGGGGCGACGAGCCCGGGCCCGCGCGCGTCGGCGACCGCCGTCGTTGTTCCCGGGCACGACACGCCGGAGCAGGCGGCGGACGGGCTGATCCAGGCCGAGCAGGCCGGGAACCAGCGGCTGCTCTGCTCCTACGCCGTGCCCTCCCAGCAGGCCAACTGCCGCGGCCTGCAGATATTCGTGACCAAAGGGCACATCTCGGTGGTGGGCGCACTTACGTCGGGCGACCGCGCGCTGGTGGAAATCACCGGCCACACCTGCTGGGCCGGAAACGGCTGCCAGGACAGCACCAATCCGTCCCTCGGCATGCCCACTGGCTCACTGACGTTCACGCAGGCCTACAACAAGGCGCTCACCAGCGACGAGTTCTCGCCCGTGCCGTGCCTGAAGGTCAACGGAAAGTGGTACGTGAACTTCTCCACCGGGTGAACAGCCGCCCTCAATCCGGCCGGGAGAACACGTTGACCAGGTTCCCGGCCGGATCGCGGAACATCATCGACCGGCTTCCCCAGGGCTGGGTGGTGGGCGGCAGCACCCAGTCGACGCCGAGCGCCGCGATCCTCGCGAACTCGGCGTCGATGTCGCGGACCTGGAAATCCAGAATCACGCCGCCCGCCTCCCGGTGCTCAGTGAACCGCCGGCGGGAGAAACCCACCGAGGCCGGCCCGGCCTGGATCTCGACGTAGTACTCGTTCAACGCGGCCGTCACGCTAAGCAACCGCGCGTAGAACCCGGCCAGGCCCTCCACGTCATCGCTGACCATCCTGCATTGCACCAGGTCCATCTGTGCTACTCCGGTCCGGCCGGCACGTCCATCGGGGTCTGCGCGTAGTTGAGGAAGTAGGCCGTGAATACGGTCAGGGCCAGGAAGGCGAAGGCCTCGGCGAGCTGCTCGCTGCTCCAGCCGCAGTCCGCCGCCCGTTGCCACGTCGCGTCGCCGACCCGGCCGGATCCGGTGGCCGCCTCCCTGGCCACGCTCACCAGGGCGTCGGTCTTGTCCTCACCCAGCGGACGGCCTTCCCGCAGGCCCAGCACCTCAGCCTGGCTCCAGCCGGCCCGGACCGCGAGGAACGAGGTGAGCGCCTGGGCGTAAGCGCTGCCGCTGACCCCCGCGGTGGCCAGCATCAACGCCGAACGAACCCTGGGGTCCAGCGTCCCGTACGTCACCGTGGCCTGCCGGACGGCGGTGTAGGCGGCCAGCACCGCGGGGGAGTGGGCCATCTGTGCGTGCAGGTTCAGCAGCTGTCCGGTCGGTGAGAACTGGACCAGACTCGCCAGCAACGAGCGTGATGGCTCGGGCGCATCCGCGATGGCATGGCTGACAATTCGAGTCATGGTGCCTCCCTTGACGGTGTCACCGGAAAGGACGGCATGGCCAGCCCGAATGTGACCGCGTCACGTCCGGGCGCCGCGAACCGTCCTTACCGATGGAGGCGCCAGATGGAGGCCAGGGATATGACCGGACCGCGATCCGACCAGGACGTTATCCAGGCCTGGCACGCCCACCGGCCCTACCTGATCGACCTGGCCTTCCGGATGCTGGGCGACATCGGCGCGGCCGAAGACGTGGTACAGGACGCGTTCTCCCGCCTGCTGCGCACCGCCCCCGGTGAGATCGACGATGCTCGCGGCTGGCTCATCGTCGTGACCAGCCGGCTGTGCCTGGATCAGATCCGGTCGGCCCGGGCCCGCCGCGAGCGCCCCCACGATGCCACCGAGATCGAGTTCATCGATGACGCCCCGCCGTCCGGCGCGCTGGCCGACCCCGCCGACCGGGTCACGCTGGACGACAGCATCCGGCTGGCCCTGCTGGTCGTCCTGCAGCGGCTCAGCCCGGCCGAACGCGTCGTCTTCGTGCTCCATGACATCTTCGCCGTTCCGTTCGGCTCGATCGCGCAGACCGTCGGTCGGCCGGTCGCCGGCTGCCGTCAGCTGGCCCGGCGGGCCCGGCAGAAGATCGAGGCTGCCCAAGGCGGCGCCCGCTTCGACGTGGCCGCGGCCGAGCACCGCAAGGTCACCGAGAAGTTCATCGCCGCCTGCGCCCGCGGTGATCTGGACGGCCTGATCGCGGTGCTGGCCCCCGACGCGTGGGGCGACTTCGACGGCGGCCCGGCCGACCACCGGGACCGCGGGGTCGCGCGCGGCGCGGCGCAGGTGGCCGGGCGCCTGCTGTACTTCTGGGGACCCCCAGCCACCCTGGTCAGCCATCCCGTGGCTGGGCAGCCCGCCCTCCTCGGCTTCCGCGGCCGGGAACTGGCCGGCGTCCTGGTCTTCACCATGACCAACAACACGATCCAAGCCGTGCACGTCATCGCCGACCCGCGCCAGCTCAGCTTCCTGTCCGCCCAGCTCTCCTCGAAAGGCACCGGGACATGAATACCGCCGACACCCGAACTCCCGCCGTAGTCCGGCCCTCCCGGCTCGTCGCCGTGGTCATGGGCCCGCTGACCAAAGCGCTCAACCCGGTCATGATCAAGCTGTCGCGCCGCTGGCATATCCCGTTGGCCGCGCAGATCCACCACGTCGGACGGCGGTCCGGCCGGGCCTACGTCACCCCGGCCGGGGCCCGGCTGACCGGTGATACGTTCGTCATCCCGCTGACGTTCGGCAATACCTCAGACTGGTCCCGCAACGTCCGCGCCGCCGGTGGCTGCACCATCGTGCTGAACGGCACCGACTACCGCGCTGTCCAGCCCGAGCTCGCCGACCGCGACCAGGCCGCGCCGGTGGTCCGCGCCGCGTTCGGGCCCCTCGAGCGGGCCATGTTCCGGATGCTCGGCATCCGCCAGTACCTGCTCTTGCGCCGGGCCGACAGCTAAGGCTGTCCATCGCGCCCACGGCCGTTCGTCGTCCTGGTGAGGCGGTCCGCACAGGGGCCGGACTACCCTGAGACACGCGTCGTCACCAGGAGGAAGCCATGACCTACTTGCTGCTGATCTGCGCACCTAAGAACGCCCAGCTCACCCCGGAACAAAGCGCCGCGATGGGTCCGGCTACGGAGGCCTGGGTGGCCGAGATGGAGGGCGTCCGGCGGGAGGGAGGGCCGCTGCGGCCGGTCCGCGAGACCGCCGTGGTCCGGGTCCGCGACGGCGAGACGCTGGTCAGCGACGGCCCGTTCGCCGAGACCAAGGAGCAGATCGCCGGGTACGACGTGATCGAGTGCTCGAGCCTGGACGAGGCCGTCAAGATGGCGGCCAGGCATCCGGTCGCCTCGATCGGCGCGATCGAGGTCCGGTCGTTCGGTCCCGGCGGCTGGTGGCGGTCGGCGGAGCACAGCGCGCCGGCCGATGCTCCCGAGTACCTGATGATCCACCGCGTGGACGCGACCGCCGACCTCGGCCCGGCCGACGACTGCACGATGCCGGGCTCGCCGGCCGCCCGGTCCCTGCGCGCCTGGGACGAGGAGACCGGCGCTCGCGGCGTGAAGCTGGCCGGCGGCCGGCTGGAAATGCCCGACACGGCCCGGACGGTCCGCGTGCGCGACGGAGAAATGCTGGTCAGCGACGGGCCGTTCGCCGAGACCAAGGAACAGGTGGCCGGCCTGAACATCCTCACCTGCCCCAGCCTGGCCGAGGCCGCCGAGATCGCCGCCCAGCATCCGACCGCCCGGATCGGGGCCCTCGAGCTGCGTCAGTTCGCCTAGGACTGAACCGCGCCGCCCAGGGATAGACCGCTGCCTCCGGGGAAGACGATCGCGGAGTCAGGCGCTCGCTTCTGGGAGGCAGGTCGTGACCGAGAGTCTGGATAGTCGGCGGCTGGACCTGGTCCGCGCCGCACAGCAGCAGTGGATCGCGGCGCTGACCGACCTGGGCGGCCGGAACACGCTGCTCTACTACAAGGATCGCCGGGCGAGCACCCTCGACCTCGCCCAAGCCGACCCCGAAGCCATGGACCGGTTCACCGGGACCGGCTCGATCCGGCTGACCCGGCTGTTCAAGGACGCCGACCTGCGCGCCGACGCGATCCGGCGGATGCAGGCCATCCACCGCAAGGCCCGCGAACTGGTCGAGGAGCGCGGCATCCGTGCCGGGTACCTGGCCACCGGCATGGCCCGCTGGGACGAGCTGTTCCTCGAACCCGCCGCGCCGGTCATGCTCCGCGGGCTCACCATCACGCCCACCCGGGCCCGGTACGACGACTTCGAGCTGGTCCTGGACGACGAGGAAGAGGTCAATCCCGTCCTGGTGCACAAGCTCGCCAGCGTGTTCGGTGCCGAGCTGGCCAAGCTGACCCCGGCCAACGCGGTCGAGCGGCTGTCGGCGGCCGCGGCCGCCGCCGAGGTGCCCGGCTTCGAGATCACCGGCCGGCGGGTGATCGGCACGTTCACCTACGCCAAGCTGCCCATGGTCAGGGATATGGAGGCGGCCGGTGACCTGCTGGCCGAAAGCGATCTGGTCGCCGCCATCGCGGGCGACCCGGAGGCCCAGGAGATCGTGTCGGCCGACCGGAACCCCGGCGCCGGGCCGGTCACCGACGAACCTGAGGACGACTACTCCGTCCTGGACGCCGACTCCTCCCAGCGCCACGCCATCGACACCGTGCTGGCCGGGCAGAGCCTGGTCATCCACGGGCCGCCGGGCACCGGCAAGAGCCAGACCATCGCCAACCTGATCGCCGCCCTGGTCGCCCGCGGCCGCAAGGTGCTGTTCGTGGCGGAGAAGCGCGCCGCCATCGACGCCGTGCTGTCCCGGCTCAAGGGCGTGGACCTGGGCGACATGGTGCTGGACATCCACGAGGGCACCCGGGACCGGCAGCGGATCGCCAGCGACCTTGGTGCCACCCTCGACCTGGCCGGGCAGACCGCCACCCCGGACGACGGCCGCCTGCACCGCCGCCTGGTCGACCGCGTCCAGCGCCTGTCCCGGCACGTCGGCGCGCTGCACGAGGTGCACGAGCCGTGGGGCCTGACCCCGTTCGCGGTCCAGTCGGCGCTGCTCGGCATCCCCGCCGCGGCCCGCACCCCGTTCCGGCTGCCCGCCCCCGAACGCCTGGACGCCGAGGCCGCCGAGATCCTCCGCGACGAACTCCGCGAGTTCGCCCACCTGGGCGGCTTCACCCTGCGTCCCTCCAGCACCCCCTGGTACGGGGCCCTGCTCCGGACCGGTGCGGACGCGCAGCAGGCTATCGAGCTGGCCGCCACGCTGGACTCCGAGACGCTGCCGATGTTCGCCCACCGGGTGGCGGCGCTCGCCGCCGGGAGCGGGCTGCGGCCGCGCGCCGGATATGCCGAACAGGCCGCGCTCGTGCGGCTGTACGCCTCGATCGGGCAGACGCTGCGCACCTTCGACCCCGCCGTGTACCGCTCCGGCCCGGCCGCGCTGGCCGCGGCCACCGGTGACGGCGACGGCCTGGGCCTGCTCGAACGTCGCCGGCTGCGTGGCCAGGCCCGGTCGCTGTGGCTCGGCCCGGCGAAGGCGCCCTGGGCGGACCTGCACGCCGCGCTCGACGCGGCCGCCCGCCAGCTGGCCGAATGGCAGCGCATCTGCGCCGACGAGTCGGCCGCGCCGCAAGTCCCGCCCGGCTACCCGGCCGTGGCCCAGCTCCACGGCCGGGCCGAGGAGCAGCTGGCCGCGCTGCGCACCTTCGTGCCGACGCTGCCAGCGCTGCTGCCGCCGCCGGCGCTGCCCGCCGGCCAGCCCGAGCCGCTGGTCCGCGCGCTGGCCGCCGACCAGGAGACCCCGTGGCAGCTGCCCCGGCTCTACCAGCTGGCCAAGCGGTTCGACCGGATGGGCCTGCGCCCGCTGCTCGACGAGCTGGCCCGCAAGCACGCGGACGGCGACCTGGCCGCGGCGACCTTCGATCACGCCTGGTACTCCTCGGTCCTGGACCAGATCCGGGTCCGCGACCCCAGGTACGGGGCCGAGCGCGGCACCGCGCTGGACGAGATCGCCGACGACTTCCGGCAGCGCGACGTGGAGCACCTGGCCGCGAACCGGTCCCGGGTCCGCCGCACCTGGGCCGAGATGACCCGCGACGCCGAAGACCGGCACCCGCTGCAGGCCCGCGTCATCCGCAAGCAGGCCGCGCTGCGCCGCGGCCACCTGCCGCTGCGCCGCCTGCTCGACCAGGCCGGGGACGTGCTGTTCGCGGTCAAGCCGTGCTGGGCCATGTCGCCGCTGATGGTCAGCCAGGTGCTGCCCGCCGCCCGCGTGTTCGACGTGGTCATCTTCGACGAGGCCAGCCAGATCGTCCCCGCCGACGCGATCCCCTCGATCATCCGGGCCCACCAGGTGGTGGTGGCGGGCGACGACCACCAGCTGCCGCCGACCAACTTCTTCCGGCAGTTCGGCGACCCGGCCGCCGAGGACGAGGACGACGAGGAGACCGTGTCGTTCGGGGCCGGCTTCGAGTCGGTGCTGGACGCGCTCCGGCCGCTGCTCCCCACCGCCCCGCTGAACTGGCATTACCGCAGCCGCGACGAACGCCTGGTGGCCTTCTCCAACGAACGCATCTACGGCGGCACGCTGACCACCTTCCCCGGCGTGCTGCGCGACGACTGCCTGCGGCACGTCGTCGTGGCCCAGGACGACTCACCCGGCCAGGACGCGTCGGTGACTGCCGAGGTGGCCCGGGTGGTGGAACTGATCCTCGAGCACGCCCGGACCCGGCCCGCGGAGTCCCTCGGCGTGATCGCGCTTGGCATCAAGCACGCCGAGCGGATCGACCTGGCCCTGCGTGAGGCGCTGGCCAGCGTGGACCCCCGGATCGAGGCGTTCTTCGCCGACGACGTGCCCGAGCCGTTCTTCGTCAAGAACCTGGAACGGGTCCAGGGCGACGAGCGCGATGCGATCATCTTGTCCATCGGGTACGGCAAGCACCGTGATGGCCGGATGCGCTATCAGTGGGGGCCGTTGCTTCGTGACGGTGGCGAACGCCGCCTGAATGTCGCCGCGACCCGCGCCAAGCACCGGCTCACCGTGGTCAGCTCGTTCTCCAGCCACGACGTGGACCCCGGGCGACTGACCAAGGCGGGTGCCCGGCTGCTGGCCGACTACCTGGAGTACGCGGGCTCCGGCGGCACTCCGGTCGCCGCGGACGGCGCCGGTGCCTCCGACGCGTTCGAGGCCTCGGTGCGGTCCCGGCTCGCTGAATACGGCATCACCGTCGTGCCGCAGTACGGCGTCGGCGGCTACCGCGTCGACTTCGCCGCCGCCCATCCCGACGACCCGTCCCGGATGATCCTGGCCGTCGAGGCGGACGGCGCGTCCTACCGCGACTCCGGCAGCGTCCGGGACCGGGACCGGCTGCGCAAGGAGCACCTGGAGCGCCTCGGCTGGCGCTTCCACCGCCTGTGGTCCACCAACTGGTTCCACGACCCCGACACCGAGGTCGCCCGGCTCCGCGAAGCCTACGAAAAAGCCGTCGCCACCTCCCCGCCCCCCGAGCCCTTCGAACCCCCCGAGCCCTTCGAACCCCCCGAGCCCTTCG
>Ga0070735_10000730_pt1 | contig 33968 bp, 30 predicted proteins | sample Coa_R1_FD_66443 | JGI IMG/M metagenome (GOLD analysis project Ga0070735, IMG submission 66443) | Surface soil microbial communities from Centralia Pennsylvania, which are recovering from an underground coalmine fire - Coalmine... | ecosystem: Environmental > Terrestrial > Soil > Unclassified ...
CGTTCCTGGTCCATCGACGATCGCCGCTACCATTTTCAGTTCTCCACAGAAATCGCCTGGGAAATCAAGGGCGGAAAAAAGGGCCGCATGCTGAAACATCCCAGCTATAGCGGCATCACCACAGAATTCTGGAATAGTTGCGACGCCATCTGTTCGCGCGAGCATTGGACTCTTTGGGGCACGCCCAATTGCGGCAAGGGCCAGCCGATGCAAACCATGGGCACCGGACATGGAGCTTCGCCCGCGCGATTCCGCAACGTCAAATTAGGCGCGGCATTCTCAAAGTCATGAGCGTTGTAGCGCCCGCCTTCAGGCGGGCATGTGCTCGCATCGACAATGTCGGCCTGAAGGCCGACGCTACAAATCGAGCCGGACATTTGTTGAAGAATTTATGACTCAGAGCACTAAGAAATCCAGGAAAAGAGCCGGCGCAGCCCGCACCAAGCCCGGCGCCACAATTGCCTCTTTGCATCTCCTTTCCGACGCGGAAATGCGCCGCATTGCCGAAAAAATCTTCAAGCTGAGCGATGCCGATGAAACCGAAGTTGAAATCGGCATGGTCTCGGACGCGCTGACGCGCTTCGCCAACAACACGATTCATCAGAACGTTGCCGAGCAGGTGCTGACGGTCTCCGTGCGCACGGTGCTCGACGGCCGCACGGCCCGCGCGACCACGAATAAGACGGACGAGGAATCGCTTCGGCGCGTCGTCGCCGCATCAAAAGCCCTGGCGCGCAGCCAGCCGCGCAATCCGGATTTGCTGCCGATGCCCGGACCGCAAAAATACGGAAAAGTTTCGCGCTACTTTGAAAACACGGCGAACGCCACGCCTGCCGACCGCGCCCGCGCCGTCGCTCGCGTCGCGGACATGGCTGAAAAAAACAAACAAACGGCGGCCGGAATTTTCACGACAGGCGTGACGCAATCGGCCATCGCCAACACGAACGGCCTCTTCGCATCGCATCGCCAGACGCGCGCCGAATTTTCCATCACGATTCTGGAATCCGATTCTTCCGGCTGGGCCAAGGCCAACGCGCCCGACCTCTCCCGCATTGATCCTGTCGCATTGGCAAAAAGCGCCAGTGAAAAGTCCGCCGCGTCACGCAAACCAGGCGAGGCCGCGCCCGGCAAGTGGACCGTGATTCTCGAACCCGCTGCCGTTCTCGATTTGGTTGGTTTTCTGTTTTACGATTTTGCCGGAACAGCGGTGCTAGACCAGCGCTCCTGCTTTAACAAACGCATGGGCAAGCACGTGATGGGAGAAAACATCACCCTTCACGACGACGTGTATCACCCGCTGCAATCGGGCGTGCCTTTTGATGGCGAAGGAATTCCCCGGCAAAAAGTGCTGCTCGTGGATAAGGGTGTGCCGAGCAATCTGGTGTACGCGCGTGCCACCGCGAAAAAAATGAAAGCGAAACCAACGGGCCACGGTTTTTCATTGCCCAACGATTATGGCGAGGCGCCCATGAACCTGGTGTTCTCAGGCGGAAATTCTTCGGTAGACGAAATGGTGCGTTCCACCGAGCGCGGTGTCCTGGTCACACGCCTCTGGTACATCCGCGAAGTGGATCCCTACGAAAAAGTTTTAACCGGGATGACGCGCGACGGCACATTCCTTGTGCAAAATGGCCGCGTCGCCGGCGGTATCCGAAATTTCCGATTCAATCAAAGTATTCTTGAAATGCTTTCTAACGTCGAGCTGCTCGGCCCCGCCGTGCGCGCTGCCGGCGAAGAATCATTTGAAATGGTCGTCCCGCCAATGAAGGTCCGCGATTTTCATTTCTCTGAAGTCACTAAATTTTAGTTAGTTCGACGAGATTGAGTAGCACAGGCTTCAGCCTGTGTGGTTTTGACTTTGGTTTGGCATGAGTGAAACAGCGCACACCAAAGTCAACAACACACAGGCTGAAGCCTGTGCTACAAAATGCTACTGCCCGTGTCCCTTGACGGCCTTTTCCTCCAGCGATTCGCCTCCGTGCAACAAGCGGTCCTCGCAGGAAATAAATTCCTCAAGCGTCCAGTCGGGGTGATACCTGTAAATCGATTGTCCCGTCCACGGTTTTGTGAAGGCTTTTGGGTCATCGAATTTCCAATCGATCTGCAACTTGTCATGATTAACGCGCCGCATGCGCGCAACAATATGCAACGCGTTGCTGTGCGGATGGCCTGCGCGATCGAGCCACGTTGTATCTTTTAGACCGATCGTATCAACGACAAGCGTGTCACCATCCCACTTGCCAACCGAATAGCCCATATAGGTAGGATCCGGATCCTCGGGGAGTTTTCGCCCATCGGTCCAGATGTGGCTCACTGCGTAATCCCGCTCAAAAAGGATTAGCACGCGGTCACGCACCTGAATAATCTCGAAGGGAAAAACTTCCGTCATCAGCCGTGGCATGCCGCTTGGAAAACAGCTCGCTACGGTCGGGTCCATATCGACCAGTCCATTGGAATTCGGTTGCGTCGGGTCGTTGTTCTTGTTGGCCTTCCACTTCGCTTCTGCCCAAGCCTGGAAAGAAGGCTCCACATGGGGGTTGAAGGTTGCAGCTGACTCCGTGATGTTTGCCCAAACTCCGTTGAGGTTCGGTACTCGAGCTGGAGTCGGGACCTTTTTCGTTTCAGATTGCGCCGCGGTCTGAGCGAGAATGGCAGTCGAGGCTGCGAACACCGCCAGTACCGCAAACACTATATAGTTCGGTCGATTTCGCATCTGAAGACTCCCTCTTCCGATTCGATTGGAGTCACAGCGATACGGCAGGTGATGCGTTCGCATTTCGAGCTACTGCCACTCTTTAGTTTTTTATAGCCGGATTGAGTTCGTGACCGTCCGCAAAAATGATTTTGCTGAAATTAATGTAGTTGGCGCCGCCTTTGACGCGATGGCCCACCAAAGTGATCTGGTCTCCCGGCTTAACGGTGTTTCTGGTCCATCCCTGGCGGTTCAATGTATTCGGACTATTGGTTTCAGCAATCCATTTTTCAACCTTTCCATTTTCGTCCGTTACATCGACATAGATGAGCGCGTGAGGATTGACCCACTCAAACGCCGTTACGGTTCCCTTTATGGTGGCGGTGTACGACATGTCGTAATTCGACCGCCCGTGATGCGCGAGCACAGGACCAGCAATCAAGAGAACGCTGGCGACCCCACTGAACACAGCCAATATCATCTTTTTCATTTGAGCACCCTCGACGATTCAATCTGACCATTGTGCCGAACCATATGCCAACTATGCTTTGGTGTCAATCATTGCGAAGTCACGGGGTTAGTAGGACAGGCACCCTCGCCTGTCCTAGCAGCTCATCCGAACCGGCACTTCCTCCGTAGCATCTAAAGGGGTACAGTCGAACAAAGCCACATGGAACGACGCAGGTTCATTTCGATTGCTGGCGGGGCGGGACTGGGGATTCTGCTCCCGTATGCGGTGTATCGTTCGCTCTCCTACGGATTTGGCGGCGGGCACGTCAATGTCAAAAACTATGAGAAATTTGGCCCCGAGGCCGCTCTCCGCGCAATTGCGCCTGTTCCGGAATTTTATGTGACTTCATCGCACGGCGAGCCTGCTGTGGACGTTGGAAAATGGTCGCTAACGATCGATGGCCTGGTCGACCAGCCGCTGCATTTCGATTATGACGATGTTCGAAAGCTCGCGCTCTACGAGACTACGCTCACGCTCGAATGCATTTCGAACGAAATTGCGGGCGGCTTGATCGACAACGCCAACTGGCGCGGCACGCTGCTCGGTCCGTTGCTGGAGCGTGCGCGCCCGAAGCCCAACGCGAAATACGCGATACTTTACGCGGCGGAAGGCTACACGACGGGACATACCACCGAACGCCTTCTGCGCGGCGCGAACTTTCTGGCTTATGACATGGACGGAGAGCCGCTGACGCGCATTCACGGATTTCCGCTACGCTTGATGATGCCAGGCACGTACGGAATGAAAATGCCTAAGTGGCTCACGCGCATCGAGTTCGTCGATAAGAATCATCTGGGTTATTGGGAATGGATGGGATGGTCGAACACCGGGGAGCGTCAGCTGCAATCCGTCATTGATGATCCCCACAGCAAGCAGCAGATTTCAGGCGAAAATTTCGTGATCACGGGTTGGGCGATCACCAATGAAGTGGGCGTCGAAAAAGTTGAAATTTCCACCGATGGCGGAGACACCTGGGCGCCGTGCCAAATTTTCAGCAACCCCATGCCGTCGCAAGTCTGGGCGTTCTGGCGTTACGTCTGGATTAATCCTCCGCACGGAAAACACGAAATTCAGGTGCGCGCCACGGATGCGAATGGCAAGCTGCAGACGACGTCGCGCTCAGGCGAGTGGCCGGACGGTGCGGCAGGTTTGCATACGGTGTCCGTGGAAGTTGCGTAGCAGGCGAGTGACTGGCGTGCCCGAGTGAGGGCGAAGGGTGATCTGTGAATTGGATTGTGGCGGTTTGCGTAGCACAGACTTCAGTCTGTGCGGTTTTGACTTACGTCTGATGCGAGCGAAAATCCGGTCTGACTAATGTGCGTTCAGCTCAGCTTTGACTTCCGCAAAATCCAAGCAAAAAGCAAACAGACTGAAGTGTGTGCTACTAAAGCGGCGAATGGAACGCGACCCGTTGGGCGTCGAGTTACGCGAGCTTTCCAACGTGGGCCTCGAGCAGGCTCCAGGCGTGCGATCCGACTGTCTCTTTCCAACGCGCGTAATAGGACGCAAGCCGAGGACGGAAGGATGTTGTGTCCGCTTCATTGAACGTCATGCCTTGCTGTGCCAGCTTCGTGCGAAATTCGACATTGAGAGCTTCATGATCCGCGCGTTGCAGCCGGGCGAACTTCATGGCGTTCCGTTCGATGATCTGTTGTACGTCCGCGGGAAACCGCTGCCAGAGTTTCCCGTTTGCGATCAGATTGAAGCCGGACCAACCGTGGTTTGTGAGGCTGACGTATTTTTGCACTTCGTAGAGCTTTAAAAATTCCGCCGTGGCCAGCGGATTTGTCTGCGCCTCAGCCGTACCGCTCTTCAATGTCTCGTAAAGCTTGTTGAGATTGGCCACCACGGGCGCGGCGCCTAACGCCTTCCACGCATCCACATAGATCGGCGCGTCCGGCGTACGTATTTTGAGCCCCTGCAAATCATCTACCGAGCGGATCGGGTGGGTCGCACAAGTGATCTGATGGAATCCGTTGTCGAAGCAGCCTCGCGGAACGGCGTAGAGTCCTTTGGGCTTCATTTCCTCGCGCAAGTAATCGCCGAGGTCGCCGTCGAGCGCGCCAAAAACTTGTGCCGGAGTGCGAAACGCGAACAGTATTCCCTGGACGTTCATTGCGGGAACGAGATTTCCTATCGAGCCGCCATTCAGCGTGAAAAAATCCAGTTCGCCGCTCACCACCATGTTGAGCGCGGCAGGATCTCCCCCTGAAATCTGATTGTTATCAGAAAAAGTTTGAACTTGAACGCGGCCGCCCGTTTCTTCTTTCACCGCCGCCCACATTTCCACGAGGCGCTTGTGCAGCGGACTGTCGGAAGGCTGATTGTGGAACTGGCGCAAGTCGAAGTCCGCCGCCATTGCTCGGCGCGTAACCAGCATCATTCCGCCGGCAGCCATAACTCCGAGCGTGAAGCGCCGTCGAGAAATTAAGTTAGACATTGGGCCTCCCTTGTAGCGTCGGCCTTTAGGCCGATATCGTGTATGCCACTACATGCCCGTCTGAAGGCGGGCGCTACATCGATCGAATCGTTAGCCCATCTGACTGACTGAGCGTCCGAAATAAACTGCGCGCGGTTTGATCATCCCATCCTACATTGCAATGCGGAATGGACCACTTCTCTACTTTTGTGGGCTCGGCTACCGCTTTGCCCAGCGCAGGGCAGGACAGGCAGTACGTACCTTCGTGAGTGCCGATCCAGATTCCTGACGGACTCGCGGCATTCGCTACCTCAAAGTTAGGTATTTTTTGCAGGACACGTCACGCGTCGCTTAACAATGCAAGTGCGCAAATTACTCCACCCAGACGTTCCCGCATGAGGCGAATCATACTCCAGATTTTACAGACAGAAAGTAGAGAAATGAAGCCAGGATGAAGATGCTCTACAGAGCTCTTCCCGCCGCCGCGCCCGTTGACCACGCCCACTGAAAGTTGAAGCCGCCCAGGTGGCCGGTGACGTCGACAACTTCGCCAATAAAGAACAGCCCGGGCACTTTCCGGCTCTCCATCGTTTTGCTCGATAATTCATCGGTGTCGACGCCGCCCGCGGTGACTTCCGCTTTCTCATAGCCCTCCGTGCCTGCGGGTTTGAGAACCCATTCGTGCGTCTGGCGCTCCAGTTGTACCAATGCCTGATTGCTCCAGGTGTTGGGCGCGTGCAAATCAAGCCAGCGCGTGGCGAACCGCTTTGGAAGAATCCCCTGAAACACCGAACGTGCGGCCGCCATATTTCGGACCTTGGCCTCGCGAATGGCGGCCGTAACCTCGCGGTCGGGCGCGAGATCAATGCGAATCGATTTGCCTTCGCCCCAATAGGATGAGATTTGCAGGATTGCCGGCCCGCTCAATCCGCGGTGAGTGATCAACATCTTTTCGCGAAATGCCTGGGAGGGCGGAGCACTCGAAGAAGAAGACAAACCATTGGTCGCAACGATGACTTCGGCTGACACGCCGGTTAAATCGCAATATTCCCTGCGATCTTTTTCGCTAAGCACAAGCGGCACGAGTGCGGGCCTAGGCTCGCAAATCTTCAGTCCGAACTGACGCGCCAGCTCGTAACCAAATGCGGTGGCCCCCATTTTGGGGATAGAAAGCCCACCCGTCGCGACCACCAGCGCCGGGGCGTGGAATTGAGCGTCATCGGTCCGTACCACGAACTCAGTCGTGCGGCTGACCTCCGTGACCACACTTTTGACAAATATTTGCGCGCCCGCGGCCCTGCACTCTGCCTCGAGCATCTGGACAACATCCTGAGCAGAGCGGTCGCAGAAGAGTTGTCCCAGCGTTTTTTCGTGGTAGGGAATGCGATGACTTTCAATCAAGGCAATAAACTCGGCGGGAGTGTAGCGGGCAAGCGCGGACTTCGCAAAATGGGGATTCGCGGAGAGAAAATGTTCCGGCCGGCAAAATAAATTCGTGAAATTGCACCGCCCGCCTCCGGAGATCAATATTTTTTTGCCGGCGCGTTCCGAGCGTTCGATAATGGCGACACGTCGCCCGCGTTTTCCGGCCTCGATCGCGCATAGCAGCCCCGCGGCTCCTGCGCCAAGAATCACGGCATCGAATTTATGGATCATTGAAGGGGCATTAAATTCTCGCATGCGCGGCCGGGCGATCCTAATTCCAAAGGTTTGCTATGAGCCGCATAAATTTTGTGGATTGGACTTTTCAGCCACACCCTGCGACAGTAAAGATGACGATTCTTTTGCTGTTGAATCGCGCGAAGTGATCCGAACTATGATGTTCGATCCAAGGGCCCTGTTTGTACCAATTGAGTGCATGCGACTCCAGACCCCGCCGTCTCCAGCAAAGATCAATCCAAGGGAGGGACGGCGTGAAATCGATTCGTACCAGTTTGGGTCAGTTTGCAATTTTCGCATTGGCCGTAATTATAGGATTCTCATCTTCCGCCCATGCGCAGGTAGCGACAGGCGGACAGTTTAAGCTCTCTCAGAGCGTGCATTGGGGAAGCTCGATACTCCCGACGGGCACGTTTATCTATTCAATTGATAACGCAGCCGGAGCGACTGTCGTTCGAGTGCGCCAAATAGGAGGGAATTTCACGGGGCTATTCATGCCACAAACAGAAACAGAAGGAAGCGATTTCGATTCGAGGGGAATAGTGATTGCCACGGTGGGCGAGGACAAATTCGTATCATCGTTGCGAACGGAGGGTCGCGGGCCTGTGTTCAATTTCTCGCTTCCCAACGCCGAAACAGAAGTTGAACATCCGGGCGAAACCGTGACGCGGTATCTATCAATCTCCAAGGATCCCGCCTTGGGATATTTTACAATTTTCAACCCTGCCAACGAGAAAATCTCCTACACCGAGGCGGAACACGTTTACCTGGCAGCATGTGAGACGATCGAGAGGGAATTTAACCGGTCCTCTCCCATCAGGCCACATTTCACCGTGCACTTACACTCCGACGAAAACAATTTGCATTACCCGGACCGCGATCTGCGGCTATCGAGGTGGGATAAGGATAGATTTGCAGAGGCTGTAGTGGAACTCGTGCTTCACGACATGGTTTCTCCCCAGGATAGATCGAGACTTACCAAACTTGCCGTCTCGCGGGCAGGGGCGACGGTCAGTCTGTGTGAGTTAAAAAATTGCACAAACTAAGGGGACTTGGATGGCGCCATCGAACGCCGGATCGAAGCGAAGCAGCGAGCAATTTCCGGCCACGGCGCAGACTGACCAACCACTGGATGATAGCTACGTGCTGACGCTAGAGGAGATTGCCAACCTCGCGGCGGAAGGCGGTAAACCCGCGGAAACTCTCACAAATGTTGTCGCCTTGATCGCCAGGCGATTCAAAACCGATGTTTGTTCGGCTTATTTACTGGAGCCCGATCGCAGCAACCTGATTTTAGCGGCTACACTCGGCCTGCGTCCCCAATGCGTAGGCACTCTGCGCATGGCTGTGAATGAGGGGCTGGCGGGCCTGGTGGCCGAGCAAGTGCAGCCGGTCGCCGTTGAACAGGTGAAGAACCATCCACGCTTCAAATACTTCAGTGATGCCGGCGAAGAGGCCTACCAGTCGTTTCTAGGGGTTCCGCTCATCGATCGAGGCGTTCTGCAGGGCGTCTTAGTCGTGCAAACGATTGTGTCCAGAATTTTTCAAGATAATGAGATCAGAATGCTGACGGAGGCGGCCACACAGCTTGCCCCTGTGGTAAGCGAGGCGCGCACTCTCGATAGATTCGTCGCACCGATTCAGGAGCGGCTGTGGTCCCTGGCGCGCAATTTGTGGTGGAGCTGGGACCACGACACGACCAGCTTGTTCCGCGAGCTCGATCCGGTGCGGTGGCGAGAACTCAATCACAATCCCATCGCGCTGCTGGCGGAGATGCCGCTATCAACCATTGAACGCCGCGCCCGGGAGCTTGTGCTCCACGGCCGCATCAATTATCTCTACCGTCGCCAGCTCGAGTATCTTGACGCGGACCGCACGTGGGGAGCGAGGCACGCAGGAGTATTGCGTCCGCGTCCCGTTGCGTATTTTTCCGCTGAGTTCGGACTGCACGAGTCGGTTCCTATTTACTCGGGTGGACTCGGCGTGCTTGCCGGCGATCACATCAAGAGTGCATCCGACTTGGGCATTCCTCTTGTGGGCATCGGCCTGTTCTACGGGCAAGGATATTTTCGCCAACGCCTCGATCACAACGGCTGGCAGCAGGAAGAATATTTGCCGACTGACGTCAGCATGCTCCCGATGGAGCCGGCAATTGGCGCCAAGGGCGAAGCCGTCACGGTCCAGATTGAGACGCGCAGCGGGATCATTCGCGCGAAGGTATGGCGCATGAAAGTAGGGCGCTGCGATTTGTTGCTGCTCGACTCCAACGTGGAAGGCAACGCGCCCGAGGATAGGGAACTCACTTCGCGTTTGTATGGCGGCGACGGGCGCGTGCGAATTCGCCAGGAATTGCTGCTTGGAGTGGGAGGCTTCCGCGCTCTGCGTGCCATGGGCATCACGCCTGGCGTGCTCCATCTGAACGAAGGGCACAGCGGATTCGCGGTGTTGGAAGCAATTCGTAGCCGCATGCAGGAAGAGGGCTTGGACTTCGACCAGGCCGTGCCGCGCGTCTCGCGGGAAGTAGCATTCACGACGCACACACCCGTGCCCGCGGGCCATGACCGCTTCGACGCCGGGCTAATAGAGGAGCATCTCGGACCTTTACGGGATTCGCTCGGCATTTCTCACGAAAGACTAATGGCCTTGGGGCGCGAGAATCCTCACAACTCGAATGAGCAATTTTGCATGACGGTGGTGGGACTGAAACTTTCGCGGCGCGCAAATGCTGTCTCGTCGCTTCACGGGGAAGTGTCGCGCGCAATGTGGACGGGTCTGTATCCGGGCAGGGCGGAAGAAGCGGTTCCCATCCGGCACATCACCAATGGCGTGCACGTCCCCTCGTGGCTTGCGCCTCAAATGTTTCGCCTGTATGACCGCCATCTCGGCAATGATTGGCATGAGCACAGTGGCGAACCGCAGATCTGGGAAGGGATTGAAGACGTTGACGATGGCGAATTGTGGGAGACGCATCTCAGCCTGAAATCGCGCCTGCTGGAATTTGTGCGCCTTCGTGCGGTGGAACAAGCCGAGCGGCGCGGCGAATCACCAAAAATATTGCAAGCTCTGGGCCGCGTGCTCAGCCCGGATGCGCTGACGATCGGATTCGCGCGGCGTTTTGCCACGTACAAACGCGCCAATTTAATTTTGGCTGACATCGAAAAAATGGCGTTGATGGTGAACGATCCAAAACGCCCCGTGCAATTTGTCTTTGCCGGTAAGGCGCACCCACTCGACGAGCCGGGCAAGCGCGTGCTGCAGCAGATCGCGGAGTTGATGCGCGACAAACAATTCGCCAATAAATTTGTCTTTGTCGAAGACTATGACATTAATGTCGGGCGTCATTTCGTGCAGGGTGTCGACGTATGGCTCAACAATCCACGGCGTCCCCTGGAAGCGTCCGGCACCAGCGGCCAAAAAGTTGTCTTGAACGGCGGCCTGAACCTATCCGTCCTCGACGGCTGGTGGGCCGAAGCGTACGACGGCTTGAATGGATTCGCCATCGGCACAGGCAGAACTCATTCCAACATGGATGTCCACGACACGCGTGACGGCGAAGATTTATACCGCGTCCTTCGCGACGAAGTGATTCCGCTCTACTACCAGCGTGACCGTGACGGCCTGCCGCGCGGCTGGATCAAGCGCATGAAGCGAACCATCCGCACGCTTGGGTGGCGCTTCAACGCCGACCGCATGGTGATGGATTACTCGGTGAAATGCTACGTCCCCGCGGCGGGCGGCACTTCCAGCGACATGCGCGCGTCCGCATGATTTTCTGCAGACACAAAGCAATTAGAGGGAACACAACTGCTCGTACAGTTCCGGCTTGAATCCAGAGAGCCGGCTGGCCTATGCTTTCCCGCAGAAAGGAAGAGGAAAAATCGGAACCTCTGGCCAATTTAAATGGATGTGTTGTGGGAACCTGCGGGCCGCTTGCTGACCGGTCCGAGAGTCAATACGCTGACGCTGGAAACCGAACGCCTTCTATTGCGCGGGTTCTCTCAGGATGATCTCCGCGACGTAATTGATTGGGAAGACGAGCGTCACGGTACCGCCGCCGAAACTGGTGCACAAGAGTTCCTCGATTTCTGCTTTCGCCAATATGAGAAACCGGCTATTGGGCCTTGGGGGATGTTTATTAAGGAGAAGGGAAGGTTGATTGGGAATTGCGGCTACATCGCGCTTCAGAATTTTTGTGGGGAAGTGAACTACTTCGTTGCTCCTCAGTATAGAGGCCGAGGGTTTGCGCCGGAGGCACTAGGAGCGCTCTTGAATTTCGGGTTCACCGATTTGGGGCTACTCCGGATCCAGGCGCGATGTGAACCTGACAATGTAAGCTCCGAGCGAGTCATGCAGAAAATCGGAATGAAACTAAGCCAGGTGCCTCTCGGGGTTCCTGCCAAGGAAGAAAGCCGCAATGATAAGATTTATGCCATCCTTCGATAAGAGCCGGTAGAGAAACGCATCGCACTCGTATTCGCCTTCGAACATTCCCGGAACCCCTCCGCTGTCCCGTACCGCAATATTCCTAAAAAGTTCCCGCCCTGCTATGATTGCGCGCATCGTTCGTCTTTACTCCTTGGGCCCGGTAATTAGTCGAAAAGTTTCGTCTGGAGGCGCTCCGTGAAGCAAAAATTGCTAGGCGTTTTGGCCATAGCTGCGGGATTTTTTGTTTCACTTCCCGCGATTGCGCACCACGGCGTCGCCGGTTACGACCTGACAAAGACGATTACCCTGCATGGGACTGTGACTAAGTTTGATTGGAGCAATCCGCACATCGTCGTCCACATGGACGCGAAGAACGCGAACGGCGAAGTCCAGAACTGGGCGATCGAACTTGCCGCGCCGACCCACATGTCTCGTATTGGGTGGACCAAGAATGCGATGAAGGCTGGGGATGAGATCATTGCCGATGTTCATCCCGCGCAAAATGGCGCGCCCGTCGGGATTTCTGGCACAGCCACGTTTCAACTGAAAATAGTGGTCAATGATCAGGCGCTACCGATGCGATGAGAAGCAATTGTGCAGGTTCGGCCGCGTCGCGGAAATGGGCCCAGGGTCGGTGCGGCAGCATTTTGAGTGGCGCCGGCATCCTGCCGGCTCTGACGTTTGTTGCCTAAAACCAGATGCCGGCAAGATGCCGGCGCTACAAAATCACCGGACCAGCGTTCGGAATTTGTGTGAATGAAGATGCTGTTGAGGAGTTCCAGATGAGCACTCGCTTCGCGGATATTAGCAATGCTCTTGCGATGATTCTGGTGTTCTCCTCCATGCTGATGGCTCAGACTGTTGCGCAACCACCGAAACCCGAACAGACTGAGAAGGCTGCGCACGTCCCGGATCTTTCCGGCCTGTGGACACCTCGACCCGACGGCATACCGATCAATACCTGGGACTCGTCCGACCCCTTCGGCAAAAGGCCGGACCTTGCTCCTATGGTTCCCTGGGCAGCGGAAAAATGGAAGGAAGCGCGGCCTCCGTTTGGAGCGAAGCAAACCTACGAGGGTATCAACGATCCGGTGCAGAGGTTCTGCGATCCGCCTGGCATAACTCGCATTTACATGTACCCCTGGGAATTTACGATGATTCAGACTCCCAAAGTTGTCTACATTCTTTATGAGTTCACGCGCGTTTGGCGGTCCATCGCGATGGATCGAGAGCACCCCCAGGACCCGGACCCCACGTGGTTAGGCGATTCGATCGGCAGATATGAGGGCGACACGCTGGTCATCGACACGGTTGGTTTTAATGACAAGACCTGGCTCGACCACACGGGCCATCCCCACAGCGACGCGTTGCACGTCGTTGAACGTTTGCGCCGCGCGGATGCAAAGACACTGGAACTTTCCGTCAGTGTGGATGATCCCAAGGCCTATACGAAATCTTTCAGCGGAAAGAAATATTTTATTTCAACGTCTTCACCCATGGGCGAAGCGATTTGCGTTTATTCAGAGATGGATTCGTTTCAGAAAAGCGTAATCGATCCCGCTACGAAGCAGCCCGGCAAATAGGGTCGTGCGAAATCCTGGCCTGATTCTTCGGCGCGCAGTCCTTGTGTCACCCCTCCGGTTTTGTTCGTCGTTAATCCTATTTCCACCGCTTCCACGGTGGGCTACGTTATTTCGTCCCTCCGGGACTTCTCGGCCATGTTGCTTTTCTGAGGCAAAGCGATATCAGGTGGCCTCATTCGGGCTAAAATGAACGTATGCAGCGAAAAGTCTTTTGGACCATGTGGACTCTGTTGGGTTTGATCGCAGATATCGCCTTGCCGTTCTGGTGGGGAATGGCCGCGTCTATTCCACTGGGCGTTTTGAGTTGGTGGGTGGCCTATCGCAGTGATTGGTTTTAGGAGTGTGAGTCCCACTGCTCGAATCGGCTGTGTCATTTCTTTGTGGGTCGGAGCTTCAGCTCCGACCTAACACCCCGAGGGACTTCTGGGCTTAGAGTCTGTGTGAAAACTGGTATTGACCTAGGCCAGCCTGTAAAGCCGGTTCTAGAATGCAGGATTTATGTCACGGCTGAAGCCGTGACCCACAAACATCTCCTGCAGGCGAACTGATTTTGAGAGTCCGTTCGGCAACCACGGAATATTTATGGGTCGTGGCTTTAGCCACGACATAAAGGCTATGAAATCAGCGCGGCTTCCGCCGCTGAGGTTCAGGTTTTGCAGTCCTCACACAGGCGCTTTAGCCCTGAGGCGCAAGGGCTGAAACGCCCAACACCGCATTCGCTTTTTGTCGGACCTGAACGCCCCCCCAAGCCCCGTGTTTTGCGCCTCTCACCCCCTTCACGCTAAACTGATTGCGGGAGAAAATCGAATCATTGCCACCGATTATTACTGCACAGGGTCTGTCTAAGAGATACGGCGCCGAGCCGCTATTCCAGGATATTTCATTCACGGTTTCCGAAGGGGAACGCATCGGGCTGATCGGCCCGAACGGATCGGGCAAATCCACGCTGTTGGAGATTCTTTACGGCCGCGTGAAGCCTGACACCGGGGAAGTAGCAATTCGCAAGCGAACGCGACTCAGTTGCGTCACGCAGATTTCGGATTTCGCTCCAGATGCAACAGTTCGTTCCGTGATAGAGGCCGCTTTGGAGCGAGCGCATGTACCCGAAGCACAGCGAGCTTCACGCTTTGCGGAGACGCTGGGCCGCGCGGGGTTCGCGGACCTTGATACTCCGACGGCGGCGTTGTCGGGCGGCTGGCGGAAGCGCCTGGCGATTGCCGAAGGGTTGGTGCAGGGGCCGGATATACTGCTGCTCGACGAGCCGACCAACCATTTGGACCTCGCCGGTATTAATTGGCTCGAAACGCTTTTGCAGGACGCGCCGTTCGCGTGCGTGGTGGTCAGTCACGATCGCTATTTTCTGGAAAACGTTGCCACCGAAGTGGTTGAGCTTGCACGCCTGTACGAAAACGGTTTTTTGCGCGTAAGCGGAAATTACAGCACGTTCCTCGAAGCGAAGGAGGAATATCTTCACGCGCAGCGCAAGCGCCAGGAGTCTCTCGAGAATCGCGTCCACACGGAAATCGAATGGTTGCGGCGAGGCCCGAAAGCCAGAACCACAAAATCGAAGGCGCGCATCGGCACAGCGAACGAAATGATCGGCGAACTAGCCGACTTGAATGCCAGAACGCGCACGACGAGCGCCCGAATTGATTTTTCAGCGACGGACCGTCAAACAAAACGGCTGATCCAGCTCGAAGATCTTACTTACACCATCGGCAACCGCACATTGTTCCAGGGAATTCATTTCGCTGTTACGTCGGGAATGCGCGTGGAGCTTGTAGGGCCGAACGGAAGTGGCAAAACCACCATGCTGCGCCTCCTGCGAGGCGACATTGAACCCACGCGCGGCGAAATTCGCAAGGCGGATTCCTTGCGAATTGTCTACTTCGATCAAAATCGCGTTCTTGATCCGGACATCAGTTTGCGCCGCGCACTTGCTCCGGACAGCGATGCGGTCATCTATCAGGATCGCGTCATTCACGTCGCGTCATGGGCCGCGCGATTTCTCTTCGATCCCGAGCACTTGAACCAGCCTGTCGGAAAACTTTCGGGCGGCGAACGCGCGCGCGTCTTGATCGCTCAGCTCATGTTGCAGCCGGCGGATGTGTTGCTGCTGGACGAGCCTACAAACGATCTCGACATCCCCACACTGGAAATATTGGAAGAGAGCCTGCTGGAATATCGAGGGGCGTTGGTGCTGGTCACGCACGATCGCTACATGCTGGATCGCGTATCGACCATCGTGCTGGGACTTGACGGCCTGGGCGGCGCGGAACGTTTCGCCGACTACTCGCAGTGGGATGCCTGGCAGCGCCCACGGCAATCCAAGGCCAATCCGAATCTAAGCACGGGACCAAAGCGATTGAACGCGGCCGCCAATCCGCAAACACAAGTCGGGAAGAAAAAACTTTCCTACATCGAGGGGCGCGAACTTTCGACCATAGAAGAACGTATCGCCGAAGCGGAACGCGAGGTGGACGTTAAACGCAGTGCCCTGGAAGATCCGGCGATCACGAGCGATCCCACGCTTTTGCGCGAGGCGTGCACACAACTGGAAGAGGCGCAGAAGACGATCGACAATCTCTACGCGCGATGGGCCGAACTCGAGGAAAAGCAGCGCTGAACGCTGATTCGCGAGGTCAGGCATAGGGCGCCGGTAATCCATACATCTGCCTGTGAATTCGCATTTCGGTCTGCATATGGGTTCTGACGCGCAGGTTCGAGCGTGCTTTTGCGGTACAGAGCAGAATGAATCCGGCTTCGCGATCCTGCGGATAATACGAGCGAGCGTCACTCGAATCAAACTCTCCGGGTTCCAACAATTGGCCGGCACAGGTGAGACAACGCCCCTGATGGCAAATGGCCGGTAACGATATACCGGCCATTTGCGCCGCGTCCCAGAGGTGTTGATTTCTATCTGCAGCCAATTCGTATTCGCCAAACGGCGTGATTAGGTTGATCTCAAAAACGTTTTTCGATTCTTCTGAATCGCTCAAAGGTTGTGATTCTCCATCACAATTGGAGAAGCCAAGGTCACGATCACGGATTGTAAAATCCGCGGTTCTTGCTGTACGGCGCTTCACCCGGCTCGCCTCGGCGAAAGTGACCCGAGGGAATGGATTTTCCGTCACGTTCATGGGCGAGGAGTTCGATAAACCAGGCCTCGTGCTCGACTTCCTCATTGAGGATGCGAGAAGCGAGATCGTACGTCCTGGGATCTTTTCCGAAAGTCATATCACACACGGCGCTCCAACTGCGAATAGCGCAGCGCTCGGATTCCAGAAGGAGCGTCAAAATATTGACGACCGTGGGCGGATCCGGCAGTTTCGCCGCAACGCAGCCCGCTTGATCATGAAAAGCCTTTAAGTCATTCGGAAGATGTCCGCCGAGTTCGTAGATTCTGGGCACGATCAGCTCCCAATGCGCACGATCCTCCAGGCGAGCATCTTCGCAGATTTCCTTATAGTCTTCATAACCCGCCAGATTCATTCGGAGAATCGTGTAGTAGTAATATGTACTCGCGAATTCGGCGGCGGCATTGGCGACAAGCATCTTAATCAGTTTTTCGACATCCACTCCACGAGCGCGAATTACCTCCACGCCCACACGATGGTTTACGTCTCCTGGTTTTACTGTTTCCTGATCTGCCATGAACTCCTCCTCGGTAATTGCAGAAGATTTGCCAGCAAGCCTTCAACTCTAACAGAAATTTGCAAAAAAAATAAATTCGCGAGCACAATAATCGGACGTCATCCTGGCGTTCAAAATTTGGTTCAGATGGGAGAGGCTGCCTAGACTTATAGCGTTCAATTCTATCCATATCTTGTATTGCATCGTCGAAGCGAGTCCGTGACTGCTTTGCGGGCGGGTGATATCTTAATGGCCGAGCTTTTTCATTGGATGAAAATGGACAAACCTCCAAAAAAGGTACTGGTGATCGATGTGGGCGGGACGCACGTTAAGGCCTTGGCCACCGGGCAGAAGGAACCTCTCAAGATTGTTTCAGGCCCGAAAATGACAGCGGCCAAGATGGTGAAGAAAGTGCGAAAAGCGACCGCTGGTTGGGATTATTCCGGCGTCTCAATCGGATATCCCGGGCCTGTCATCCACGGGCATCCGTTGTGTGAGCCGCACAATCTGGGGCGCGGATGGGTGGGATTCGATTTCAAGAAGGCGTTCGGCCGGCCGGTAAAGATTTTAAATGATGCGGCCATGCAGGCGCTGGGCATTTATAAAGGCGGGCGCATGCTATTTCTCGGCCTGGGTACCGGCCTGGGGTCCGCGATGATCGTGGACGGGATGCTGCAGCCGATGGAGATCGCGCACCTCCCTTACAAAAAGGGGCGCACCTTTGAGGATTATTTGGGACTTCGCGGATTGAAGCGCCTGGGCAAGAAGAAATGGCGCCGGGAGGTTGCCAAGGTGGTGAAAGCGCTAAAAAATGCACTGGAAGCGGATTACGTCGTGCTCGGTGGCGGAAACGCCAGACTATTGAAAAAACTTCCGCCCGGCGCGCAGCTAGGTGACAACTCGACGGCTTTTACCGGAGGCTTCCGACTCTGGGAGGAACCTGGCGCTCATGCCAAATGGAAACTCGAAGCCTGAATGGAATAATTTTAGCTATTCGTTCGTGAGAATGTAACCCGCTTCTAAATCTAAAAGCTGAAAACTAAAAACTTCTCCGCAGCACTACCCCGCATGTTGTTCCCGGACACCTAAACTTGTTGAGGTTCTGACCGATGATTCTTATTGGAATCATCGAATGACCGAATTCGACAATCCGGAAATCTTCAGGTCCATTTTGGAAACCTTGCCTACAGGTGTTTACCTGGTGGACCGCAACCGGAAAATCCTGTTTTGGAATGGTGGAGCGGAAGAAATTACCGGCTATCTACGCCAGGATGTAGTGGGACGCTTCCTGCGGGACCATCTGCTCACTGTCGATGGCGAAGTCCAGAAAGATCTCGAATCAGATTCAACTGACCCGCTCAGTATTGCTTTCCGCGACGGTAAATCATCCTCTGAAGAAGTTTCCATTCTTCACAAGGAAGGATATCGGGTTCCCATCGTTCTTCGAACCATCCCCATTCGAAATGCGAAAAGCGCCGTCATCGGAGCTGCGGAATGCTTCGAACGCAACTTTTCGGCATTCGAGAGGACTCGGCGCCAGGTCGCAGTCGCGGAATTGGGATCACTGGACATGGTCACGGGAGTCGCGAAACGTGCCTACATGGAAGCGCAGATGGAAGCGAGCCTCAAGCGCTTTCAAGACGACCACACTCGCTTCAGCATTCTGGTTATGGAAACGGACCGAATGGAACACTTTCGCACTACCTGTGGTCCCGGGGTGATGGCTGCAATCCATCGCGTGGTCGCTCAGACGGTCGCGAACAGCCTGCGTCCCACTGACATGATTGGTTGCTGGTCCGAACACCAGTTTGTGATCTTGCTAGCGGAGTGCAAGGAATCCATGGTCGGAACGGTTGGCGACCGAATCAGAAAGATGGTTGCCGAATCGGAAATCGAATGGTGGGGTGACAAGTTTTCCCTGACGGCTTCCCTTGGAGGGACAGAGTGCAGGGAGGGAGACACCCTGGAGTTGCTCATGGATCGAGCAGAAAAATCTCTCGCGGAAAGCATCGTCGCTGGTGGAAATTGCTCGACGGCGCTGTCTTAGTGATGCGCGTGTAACGCGAATTCCGCACTCGAATGGATCTATCGGGAGGTTTGAGTCTGGAGGCTTGAACAGAAATGTTCGCGATCATTGGAATCGTCGTGGTGTTTGGTGCCGTGGTTGCCGGCTACCTAATGGAGCACGGAAATCTGAAGGTGCTGATGCAGCCGGCCGAACTGATTATTATTCTGGGTGCCGCGATCGGAACAGTCCTGGTTGCGAATCCGCTCTACATTCTGCTGGCCATCGGAAAGGGCGTCGGCGGCGCTTTTGGTGGATCGCCCTTCACGAAACAAAGGTATCTGGAATCCCTGAAAATGATGTTTGAGCTTTTCAACCGGGCGCGCAAAGAAGGGCTAATGTCGCTCGAAGGGGATAGCGATGCGCCAATGGAGAGCGCGATCTTTAAAAAATATCCGAATTTTCTAAAAGATCATCACGCGCTGGCATTTGTGTGCGATTCCTTGCGCATGGCTGCCAGTGGAGGAATAGAACCCTTTGACGCCGATCAGATGATGGAGCTGGATATGGACGTTCACCATCATGGCGCCACACAGCCCGTCGCAGCGTTGTCCACCATGGCCGATTCATTGCCTGGTTTGGGAATCGTCGCCGCAGTGCTCGGCGTGGTGATCACCATGGGTGCGCTAGGCGGTCCACCGGAGGAAATTGGGAAAAAAGTTGCGGCCGCGCTGGTGGGAACATTTCTCGGAATATTATTGTGCTACGGCTTGGTCGGCCCCTTAGCGTCCAATATGTCAAAGATCGCCGACGACGAGCATGCCTACTACCACGTGCTGCGGGTCTTGCTCGTGGCTCTGCTCAAAGGAACCAATCCAACCGTGGCGGCCGAGATCGGCCGCCGCGCCATTCCCTCGCACTTGCGGCCCTCTTTTCAGGAAGCCGAAGCTTTCATCAAGGAAAAATCAGGAGTAGCGGAGGCCGCTCCTGCTGCTCCCGCTGAACCTGCTGCTGCCGCTTAGCGATCCGAGGACCCCAATGAGCACAAAGCCACCTATTATTGTCATAAAGAAAAAGGGCGGGCACGCCGGACACCACGGAGGCGCGTGGAAAGTGGCCTATGCGGACTTCGTCACCGCCATGATGGCACTCTTCATCGTGTTGTGGTTGATGAACAGCAGTAAACCGATTCAGGAGGCGGTTGGAGGATATTTTAAGGACCCCTCCGGAACAGCGAGCAAACCCGGTAGCGCGATGCGGGGCTCAGGCGAGAGTTTCAACGTTTCGAAAGACAATATGGAAGAATTGAAGAAAGCCTTGCAGGACTCCTTGCGGCAGGTTCCCAATATCGACAACTTGAGAAACCATATCGAGATGACAGTTACCTCAGAGGGATTGCGAATTGAGCTCCTGGAAACGGCCGCCGGCACGTTCTTCACTAGCGGAAGCGCGGAACCGAGTCTCGACGGTAAGGATATTTTGACGTCGCTGGCCAAAGAGCTGGGAAATCTGCCCAACAAAATTGCCATCGAAGGGCACACCGATTCCAAGCCTTACGCGCAGGGGGCAAACTACGGGAACTGGGAACTTTCCACCAACCGCGCAAATGCGGCACGAAGATTGATGCAGCAAAGCGGGCTTGGGGAAAATCAAGTCATGCAGGTCAGAGGATTCGCCAACCAGCGCCTCAGGAAACCGGATGCGCCGCTTGATCCGTCGAACCGCCGAGTCTCCCTAATCGTTGAATATTTGGACAAGACAGCAGACGCACACAAGACCAACGTAAGCAATGCCAAGGAAGGAACGGCTACACCGGAAGCTCAACCCGCCAATTCGTCACCCTCTGAGTCCCCCACTCAGCCCGCCGCTAAGTAATGAACAGTTGCGACGTAGTCGACGAAGAGTACAAAAATTTCGCGCTCGAGTAGCATAGCTAAAGCCTGTGTGCTTTTGTGCTTGTGCAACGACCAAGAAAAAAACCACACAGAATGAATTCTGTGCCACTCCTCGTGCCGCAATTTCGCGTCGCTGTGCGTTTTATTACCCTGTTTCAATATCCTGCGCAAAACTCCGTGCAACACTCGATCGCTCTGTGGATGATTTTCGCCAACGAGAGGCGTCGCGGAGCAGACTGTAACCTCTAAAGAGGTGAGCTACAAATTCACCACTGCTGTCGAGCAGAAACTAGGGCGCCCACCTAGGCTCTAATCGCTACTGGCCGCGTGGCGCATGGGAGCGTCAATATCGCCCAGGCGGTATCCTGCGCCGCGGGCCGTGTGAATGAGTCTCTCGGCCGTCCCGGCATCAATCTTTCTGCGCAAATACGCCTCCGCTCAAGTGGACAAGCGAAAGGCGGGACGCCTGGCAATGGCTATTCAGGTAGCGTTTCAGGAGCTGGGGGTGTTCCAAACGTCCAACACAAAGGTGCCCCTGCAAGATGACGACGCGATGCCATTTCAGAAAGTCCAGGTTGTCGAAAATACGGAACGCATGGCGGACCTCACGAAAATCGTCAATCCCATGAAAGGGACCCTGACGAGCGCGGCTGAAGCTCAATCTTTGCAGGAGGCCCAAGCGGCGATCGAGAGAGCATTGCATCCCGAAATCAAGAAGCGTGAAGTGACGATGCAAATGGGGCGCGAAGGACTCGTCGTCAGCCTGAAGGAGATGGGTTTTTTTGGGAGTGGGTCGTCGGCTGTCCGCCCGGATTCATTGGATGCTATCTCGCGACTGGCGGAAGTACTAAAACAACGGAAGGAAAATATTCGGGTTGAAGGCCATACCGATAACGTGCCAATTCACAATTCACACTTCGCATCAAACTGGGAGTTGTCGACGTCGCGGGCCACCGAGATGATCCGTCTGTTGATCACGCAATATCGATTGCCTGCGAGTCACCTTTCTGCGACAGGATATGGGGAGTTTCATCCGGTAGCAAGCAACAAAACGGCTGAGGGGCGTGCGCAGAATCGCCGTCTCGATATTGTGGTTCTGGCGCCTTTCCCAGGAGTGCTCGACGATTCTCACAATTCAAAACCGGAAATCGGTCCGGCGCCGATCACTCCAATCTCTCCCCAAGAAGTGCCGTAACAGCCAAGTGGGATTCAAGGTTTTTATTGTTCAGCCGATGAAAAAATTGTATTCCGCGTTGTGTCCGTGCGGGACGGGCGTGCGCGGCGTTCGCGGAGGCGCATGGACTCTACGTTCTCAAGTTCACAAGAACTCTCAATTCCAGAGGCCTATTGCTCCAATCTAATTTCGTAGAAACGGTGGGATGCCGAAATGCCGAATGATAGCACGCTCGTTGCGAATGAACAGATCCCGGTCGAAGCGCTAAGCGACCCTGTATGGATTCGCATTCGAGATTTGATTTACCAGGTGTCCGGCATTTATCAGGCGGAGAACAAGTTTTATCTTCTCGTTAGCCGCTGCAACGTGCGTATGAAGGCTGTTGGCTCACGCACGCCGCGCGAATATCTGGATTTTCTGACGGCTCGTCCTAACCGCGACTCGGAAATGCGCAACCTGCTGAATGAAATTACGATAGGCGAGACTTGTTTATTCCGAAGCATGCCGCAGATCGAGGCACTTCGCAAAGTCGTGATTCCTGCGCTGGCTGAAGTGAAGAGGACGCTTTCGTACACGAAACTTCGGTTCTGGAGCGCCGGCTGCTCAACCGGCGAAGAGTCTTATACACTCGCGATGCTCATGCTCGAGGAATCGCAAACGAGGTTGAAAGGCTGGACATTTGAAATCATGGCGACAGACCTGAACGAGCGCTCTGTCGCCAAGGCGCAGGAAGGGGTCTACAACGATTACGCCGTGCGCAACGTGCCGCCTGAATATATGAAAAAATATTTCATTCAGACCGGACCCAATTTTCGCGTAGCCGATTGCGTGCGGCCGTTCGTCAGTTTCAGCCGCTTGAACATGCTGGACGACAGCAAGATGCTCTTCATGCGCGGGATCGACGTAATTTTCTGCTGCAATGTGTTGATTTATTTTGATGGAAAGTCCAAGACACGCACGGTCAATCATTTCTACAACGCCTTGCTCACGAACGGTTATTTTTTTCTTGGTCAGTCTGAATCGTTATATGGAATCACGGAAAAATTTCATCTGGTGCATTTCCCGGGAGCCACGGCGTACTGGAAACCCAATGAACCGGTCTCGAAGGCAGGTGCCCTATGACGATGGAAACCCTCGACCGCTTGCGATCGCGCATCACCAGCATTGATTCCATGCCCACAATTCCGGTGATCTTGCGTCCTCTGCTGCATTGTATGGACCAGCCCGTCGAGCAAATCGATATTGCTCGCATTGTGGAACTGATTTCGTACGACAAATCCATTGCGGCACAGTGCGTTCGTATGGCCAATTCCGCGCTGTTCGGACGCGACACGCCGGTTGAGTCCGTCCGCACGGCCGTCATGAATTTGGGCATGTGGCGCGTTCGCGATCTTCTTTTTTCCAATTCACTTTCGCAAGTGATCCCTGCCAACCGCTGGGTCGTGGAGCCCGCGGTTTTCTGGCGGCATTCCCTGGGCGTCGCACTCGTCTGCCGGAAATTCGCCGAAATTCTCGGATATCAGGACACAGAGAAAGCTTATCTGGCCGGATTGCTGCATGACATCGGAATTCTGGTCAATTCTATGATTGCACCTGATGAGTTTCGCGCAACTTTTGAGAAAGCCACTCGCGAACAAATTGCCCTGGATGAAGCCGAGCGCGCCACGCTGGGCTTTACGCACTGCGATTCCGGGCGCGTACTGGGAGAGGCCTGGAGGATCACTCCTGATCTAATTCAGGCGATCGATCTTCATCACGATATTGGAGACCCCGAGCGGGGCGGGCCTCTGGTCGCCATCGTTCACCTTAGCGACTTGCTTTGCAGGCTGCGCGATTTGGGTTATGGGTATTACGAGCCTCGGCAGGTCGATTTTGCCAATGAGCCGGGTTGGCTGTACCTGGTAATGAAATTTCCTAATCTGGCTGATCTGGATCTCGCGCGGTTCACATTCACGCTGGACGAATATGCCAAGGAAGTCGGAGAGTTGGTCTCAACGGTTTTTGTACGTTGAAAGCCGGCGCATGTCGTCTTTACTTTACGATTGACATAGGTACCTCTGAGGAATAGATTCGTCCTGCCGCCTCGTTTTGCCGGCGCAGTTTCCCGGCTAAACTTACCCCCCTTCCTGGCGCACCGCTTACAAGAACAACTTTTTAGATGAGGTAGCTTGTGTCCGCACAATCCGTATTGTCGGGAAATCTTCATTCGCGGGGAAAGCAAAAACCGGGCAAGAAGCCTCGAAAAGCGGCTCGCCGGGTAAGACGAGCGGCTCCGCTGGCTGGAAAAAATTCTCTCGCGGCAGACCGCGTCGCGCAGCAAGTGAGCCGGATGGAAGCCATTGGCCAACTCGCGGGCGGCATCGCTCATGATTTTAATAATCTTCTGACGGTCATCCTGGGTCACAGCGAATTTCTGCTGAAGCGCGATGAACTGGCTATAAGCCGGCGGGTGCGCATCGAGGAAATTCGGAAGGCGGCTGAACGCGGGGCCTGGCTCACCAACCAACTTCTCGCCTACAGCCGGAATCAGTTGCTCGAACCGACTGTTCTGAAGATCAATTCTGTTCTGGAGGATATGGACGACATTCTGCGGCGAGTGCTTGGTGAAGACATTTTGCTCGATATGCGGCTCGAACCCGATGTTGGTTGGGTAAAGGTGGATCGGGGACAGTTGCAGCAAATTATTCTGAACCTCGCCGGAAACGCTCGCGACGCCATGCCCCAGGGGGGATGTTTACACATCGAGACGCGGGACATTTCCGTCGTCGATGGCGCCGCAAAGCCGCAGGCCTTTGTCGGGGCGGGTAATTACGTCGCAATTGTCGCGCGAGATTCAGGACATGGCATGGATCGGCAAACGCGCGCGCGCATCTTCGAGCCGTTTTTTACGACCAAGGAACTGGGGAAGGGAACGGGTCTTGGTCTCGCTACCGTTTACGGCATTGTGAAACAAAGCGGCGGATATATCTGGGTAGAGAGTAAGCCCGGCCATGGAAGCGCTTTCTTCACGCTGCTGCCGCGAGTTACGGAGCCTGCTCAACCAAGAGTTCTACAGGAAGTGTTCAATTTCCGTTCGGGTGGAGAAACGATACTGCTGGTGGAGGATGATTCCGCGCTCCGAAAAATGGCCGTGGAGGTTCTTCGTGACACGGGATACAAAGTAGTGATTGCGCAATCGGGCGCCGAAGCGTTGCAAGTCGCGGCGAAACACCGTGGTCCACTCGATGTGCTTCTGACGGACGTTGTGATGCCCGGCATTACAGGCAGCGAACTTGCCGGAAAAATTGTCGCCCTGCGCCCCCATATCCAAATTCTCTACATGTCTGGCTACACCGACGACGCTCTTGGTCGTCACGGTCTACAAGGCCAGACCTCACGCCTTCTGCAAAAGCCGTTCACGCATGAAACGCTCGTGCGGCATGTGTGCGATGCTCTCGACATGAGTGCCCGGGCACAATTAGCAAGGCGAAATGCGGGTATAGCACATCCTCCAGAGTCGTGATTGACTTCCTGCCTTGTAGCTCTTGTAATGGAATCCTCGAAACTATGATCCCGCTCGCAAAAATCTTCGCGTGACGCCTACAGAAACAGCCGCCGCCAGCCGCTTTGCATCGAAGAGGTCGTCATTCCTTGTTGCCGCGGGAATTCTTCTCAGCCGCATCGCCGGACTCATTCGTGACAGGGTGTTCGCGCACTATTTCGGAAATTCCGATGCCGCGGACGCATTTAAGGCCGCGTTCCGGATTCCCAACGCTCTCGCGAATCTTTTCGGCGAGGGAGTTCTCTCCGCGTCTTTTATTCCCGTGTATGCGGGCTTGCTGGCGCGCAACGAAGAGGAAGAAGCGCGCCGCACCGCCGGCGCAGTGGCGGCATTGCTGGCGCTCAGCACTTCCATTCTCGTGTTGATCGGAGTTCTGGCGACTCCCTATCTGATCGACGCCATCGCGCCCGGATTTTCCGGCGAAAAGCGGGAGTTGACGATACGTCTGGTGCGCATCTTATTTCCTGGTGCGGGCCTGCTTGTACTCTCCGCATGGTGCCTCGGAATTCTGAACAGTCACCGCCGATTTTTTCTTTCCTACACTGCGCCTGTGATCTGGAACGCGGCAATGATCGCGACGATGTGGGCATTCGGCGGACGTTACGCACAATTTCCGCTCGCTGAAGTGTTGGCCTGGGGCTCCGTAATCGGCAGCGCACTGCAGGTGCTTGTGCAACTGCCGGTTGTACTGCGGCTGTTGTGCGGTCTACATTTGTCGCTCGCGTTTCATCTGGAAAATGTGCGCACGGTTGTCCGCAATTTCTTTCCCGTGTTCGTGAGCCGCGGCGTAGTGCAGATCAGCGCCTATGTGGACGCGTTGTTGGCAAGTTTGCTGCCTACCGGCGCAGTTGCGGCTCTCGCTTACGCGCAGACGTTATATACGCTGCCGGTGAGTTTGTTCGGAATGTCGGTATCGGCCGCTGAGCTTCCCGCAATGTCTGGAACCGTAGGTGCTGAATCAGAAGTCGCCGAAGCGTTGCGCAAGCGTTTGAATGCAGGCTTGCGCCAGATCGCTTTTTTCGTAATTCCGTCGGTGGCCGCATTTCTGGTGTTGGGCGACGTCATCGTTTCCGCGATTTATCAATCTGGACGCTTCACGCATGCGGACGCAAATTACGTCTGGGGAATTTTGGCGGGATCAACAGTTGGTTTGCTGGCGTCGACGCTCGGGCGGCTCTATTCGTCCACGTATTACGCACTGAAAGACACGCGCACGCCGCTTCGCTACGCTGTCCTTCGAGTCATCCTGACGACGGTGCTTGGATACATCTCAGCTATCCCCTTGCCTCATTTACTGGGCATCGAATCCCGCTGGGGCGTGGCGGGACTGACGATTTCGGCGGGCATTTCTTCCTGGGTGGAATTTGCGCTGCTTCGCCGTACATTAAATCTGCGCATCGGCGCGACAGGCCTTCCTCCCGTGTATCTCCTCAAAGGCTGGACAGCGGCTCTTGTGGCCGCTGGAATCGGCAGAGCATTGTTCACCACGGTGGCTCATCGAAATCCTATCATTGCCGCCATCGTAGTTCTCGGAACGTACGGCGCGATCTACTTCGCCGGCGCACTCGTGCTCGGCCTTCCGGAAGTGCGCGGCCTGCTCGGGATGTTCTCGCGATTGCGCGCGCGGACTTAATTCGGGTGGGCTCCCCTTCCTACGTCAAGTCAAGCAAGTCGACCCCCCTGATTCGTTCAGTTCACGCCCGTGCCTTGAGTTTTTCGTCCACAAGCGGTTCGCGTGCAGGAGTATCGGGCGGCGCGGCCCTGAGGTATTGCGCAGGCCAGGAGATCTTGTGGCCAAGCTGGCTCGCCGCGTGCAGCGGCCAATACGGATCGCGCAGGAATTCGCGGGCCATCATCACCAGATCAGCCTGACCCTTCGCAAGGATTTCCGCTACCTGCTCCTTCGTCTCAATCAATCCAACCGCGCTGGTCATGATTCCGGCATCGCGGCGGATGCGTTCAGCGAAGGGAACCTGAAAGCCGGGTCCTGCGACGATTTTCTGATCGGGCACGAGTCCCCCCGAGGAACAATCAACCAAATCAACACCCAAAGGGGCAAGCTGTTTCGCTAGTTCAACGGACTGATCCAGGTCCCAGCCGCCTTCCTTCCAATCCGTAGCTGAAATTCGAATGAAGAGCGGAAGATACTCCGGCCATACCTTACGGACCGCGGAGGCGATTTCGCGTGCCAGCCTGGTGCGGTTTTCGAATGAACCCCCGTATTCGTCCGTCCGCTTGTTGCTGAGCGGCGAATAGAACTCATGGATTAGATAGCCATGCGCAGCATGGATTTCCAGAATCAGAAAGCCTGCCTTCAGCGCCCGGCGCGCCGCGGTTGCGAAGTCCTCGACGACCTTGCGAATACCTTCCTTTGAAAGCTCCTTGGGAAACGGATATTTATCCGAATACGGAATGGCACTCGGCGCGACAGGAACCCAAGCGCCTTCTTCCGATGAAAGTTTGCTGGAACCGACCCAGGGCTTCTGCGTGCTTCCTTTCCGGCCGGCATGCGCGATCTGCATGGCTGGAACGCTTCCCTGGCTCTTGAGAAATTTTACGATTCGAACAAGAAACTCGACGTGCTCGTCTTTCCAGATTCCCAGATCCTCCGGGGTGATGCGCCCTTCGGGCGACACTGCGGTGGCTTCTGTGAAGACGAGACCCGCACCGCCTACGGCGCGGCTCCCGAGATGTACGAGATGCCAGTCATTCGCGAACCCATCCGTGCTGGAATATTCACACATCGGCGAAACAACGACTCGGTTCGGCAATGTAACGCTGCGAATTTGAAGTGGATCGAATATTTGCGCCATGTTGTCCTTTTTTTAAGAATCGCGTCGTTGTTTGAAACGTCTAAATCTCTGTTAGGCTTGAGGCCGCAAGCGAGTCATGGCTGCATTGGCCGCTGGCTTCAAACCAGGCACCATTTTACAGATAAGAAAGAATTTTTGTGCATCTTTCGCGGCAACGCGTCTGCCGCGCGGAATTCCGGGCAATTTCCGGCAAAGACTTCATGAAGACTGAAATTTTTGTCCGCCGCTCACGAATTGAGGCTCCGGCGGCTGACCTGTACGCGTGGCACGCCTTGCCGGACGCGCTTGAGCGGCTCACGCCGCCCGGGGAGCACATCGAAATGCTCGAGAGGATCGGAGGAATCGAGCGCGGGGCGAGAGTCGTGATGCGATTTGGCCGATGGCCCTTTCGCATGCGTTGGGTCGCCGTGCATCAAGAGTACGAACCAGGCCGCTATTTCAGCGATCTCCAGGTTTCCGGACCATTCGCCTATTGGAAACATACACACACTTTTGAGCCCGACGACCCGGCGGCGTGCATCCTCGAAGACAAAGTGGAGTATGCGCTGCCGTTCGGTTTCCTTGGAAGATGGATAGCGGGAGGCTTTGTTCGCCGAAAGCTTGAAGACTTGTTTGAGTACCGGCATGCGGTAACCGCCCGGCTCATTGCAGGCGAGCATTCGCGTACGAGATCGTCACCTGTATAATAAAGGCTTAATGAGTACACAACCTCGCCAGCCAACTGCAGATTTGTCGTCTCTGCGAATCGACGATCACGCCCGAAAATCCGGCAGTACCGGAAAGCGGCTAGGATGGCTTGCTGCAGTCCTGCTGGTTGTGTTGGCTCTCGCAGCAGCCGTCTATCGCTACAAGGATCCGAAACCGGTTGTGGAGGTGACGACCGCGCGTAGCGCAGCAAATGCTCCGGTGCAGGCGTTGCTTAATGCCAGCGGTTACGTGACCCCGAGGCGGCGTTCCAGCGTGGCGGCGAAAATAACCGGAAAAGTCATCGAGGTAGACACGGACGAAGGCATGCACGTCAAGGAAGGCCAGATCATCGCGCGCCTGGATTGCTCAGAATCCGATGCCGCGCTGGCCTCGGCCAAAGCGGACCGCATTGCGACGCAGGCGACGGTAGAAGATTTGCAAGTGAATCTGGCGAATGCCGATAGGGAACTGAAACGGACGCAGCAGCTCACCGACGCGGGTGTCTCAACTCCACAGGCTCTGGATGCTGCCCGGACTTTGGCAGACAGCTATCGCGCTCGCATCGCTTTGACGAAACAGCAAATCGCCGCTGCGGATCGAAAAATCGATGTCGCGCAGGAGAACGTGAACAACTGCACGATTCGCGCTCCTTTCTCGGGACAAGTTGTTTCAAAAGACGCGCAGGTGGGCGAAATGGTGTCGCCAATCTCGGCCGGCGGAGGATTCACGCGAACCGGCATCGCGACAATCGTCGATATGCAGTCGAACGAGATCGAAGTGGATGTGAATGAATCTTATATCGCGCGCGTCAAGCCGCATCAGAAAGTGGTCGCGACACTCGATGCATATCCGAACTGGCAGATTCCTTCGCATGTGCGGACAATTATTCCCACTGCCGACCGCCAAAAGGCTACGGTCAAAGTGCGAATCACATTTGATCAGCTCGATCCCAGAATTTTGCCGGACATGGGCGTCAAGGTTGCGTTTCTGGGGGACGAGCAGCCTCGGACCGGCGCGAGTAGTGGCGCCGCAGCGGCGAAAGCCCTGATCCCTACCTCCGCGGTGCGCCAGCAAGACGGGAAGCCAAGCGTATTTCTAGTACATGACGGCAAAGTGGAACGCCGCGCCGTCACCCTTGGATCGCCGCGGGGAGATGATGTTGAAGTCCTGGCGGGGGTGTCCGAAGGTGACACGCTGGTGGCCAAAGTTCCTGAAAATTTGCGCGACGGCCAGACTGTTGTAATCAAACAATGAGGATGAAGTCATGGTAAAAGTCGACGGAAGCGGAAGTTCGTCCAGCTTGATTCACGTGCGCGGTCTCGATAAGACGTACGCGCGGGGCGGCGAAGTAATCCACGTTCTCCAGGGATTAAATCTCGACGTTGATAGTGGAGACTTCGTCGCATTCATGGGTCCAAGCGGATCGGGCAAAACCACGTTGCTGAATCTGCTTGGAGGGTTGGACGTTCCCTCTGCGGGAACGATCTCCGTAGCAGGCGATGAAATCACGCACATGTCTGCGAGCAAACTGACGGCGTGGAGGGCGCGCCACGTTGGCTTCATTTTTCAGATGTATAACCTCATCCCTGTTTTGACCGCGTTTCAAAATGTCGAGCTGCCGCTCTTGCTCACGAAGCTTTCCAAAGCCGATCGCAAGCGCCACGTGGAAACAGCGCTACAGGTGGTTGGCCTGGCGGATCGCATGCAGCACTATCCTCGGCAACTTTCCGGCGGACAGGAGCAGCGCGTCGCGATCGCTCGAGCTGTCGTTTCCGATCCCACATTCCTGCTTTGCGACGAGCCGACAGGGGATTTGGACCGCAAAGCCGCCGATGAAATTATGGATTTGGTAGGGCGGCTGGTTCATGAATTCGGCAAGACTGTTCTGATGGTCACGCATGATCCGGCAGTGGCGCAGCGCGCACAAGTCACATTGCGATTGGAAAAAGGAAGTCTGGTGGGCGCGCCGGAGGGGGCGGGTGTCGCATGAAATTCCTGCCGCTCGTGATCGCCAATCTTTTTCGAAAGAAAATTCGTACCGCGCTCACGATTGGATCTTTTACCGTCGCGCTATTTCTTTTTGGTTTGCTCGTGATTGTTCGCGGTGCTTTTAGCCAGGGCGTGGACATTGCCGGCGCCGACCGCCTGGTGATCATCAACAAGACTTCATTGATTCAACCGCTGCCGCTTTCCTACCGCGATCGGCTGCTGCGAATTCCTGGGATCAAGCAAGTGACGTTTCAAAACTGGTTCGGGGGCGTCTATCAGGACGAAAAGAATTTTTTTCCGCAATTTGCCGTGGACATCAACAACCAGAGAGCGATGTACCCGGAATTCGTCGTTCCAGAAGATCAGTGGAAGACGTTTGTGGAGGACCGTCAGGGGGCAATTGTCGGGCAAAGTCTTGCCCAGCGATTCGGCTGGAAAGTAGGAGACCGCATTCCCATCAAGGGCACGATCTATACCGGACAATGGGAGTTTAACCTTCGAGGGATTTATAACGGCACGCGTGCGCAGGATGACACCACGCAATTCTGGTTTCACTGGGATTTTCTTGAGGAGCGCAGAGCGTTTGGGAAGGGCGACGTGGGCTGGTACGTCGTTCGCGTAAGCAATCCCGATCAGTCCGTGCAGATAGCCAAGTCAATTGATGCGGAATTTGCCAACTCACCCTTTGAAACCAAGACGGACACGGAAAAGGCTTTCGCGGCATCGTTTGTGAAGCAGATGGGCAACATCGAATTTCTGATTCTCACGGTGGGCGGAGTGGTTTTCTTTACGCTACTTCTCGTTACAGGGAACACCATGGCTATCGCGGTGCGCGAGCGCATTGGAGAATTGGCCGTGCTCAAAGCGCTGGGATTTTCCAACCGCTTCGTGCTTCTGCTGGTGATGATGGAATCACTGATTCTGGCTTTCGTGGGTGGAGGGTTAGGGTTACTGCTGGCGAAACTCTTCAGCCTGCATGGCGACCCCACCAATGGAATTTTGCCGTATTTTTATTTGCCTCCGCTGGCGATCGTGAGCGGAGTGGCCACCGCGCTGCTTGTCGGAGTGGCTGGAGGTATTTTGCCCGCGATTTCCGCAATGCGACTGCGCGTCGTGGACGCGATTCGGAGGGTCTGATCGTGGCTATTCCCGTCATTTACAATTTGCGAAGCGTGAGGGCCCGCTGGACTTCGGCCATCGTGGCGATTCTCGGAATTGCCGGAACCGTTTCCGTTTTTGTGGCCATGATGTCGCTTGCACGGGGATTCAAGATGACGCTGGTAAGTTCGGGGTCCACGCAAAATGCCATGATTCGCCGCGCAGGCTCCACATCGGAAATCGATGGCGCAGTTTCTCTCGATCAGGTCAAAGTAATTACCGACGCGCCGGGGATTGCGCGATCGGATTTGGGTCCCTTGGTAAGTGCCGAGGTCGTGGTGATCGCGGCGTTCTCGCTGAAATCGAGTGGGACTGACGCGAATGTTCAGGTGCGTGGCGTATCACCTACGGTGCTGCGCGTGCGCGACAACATCAAGATTGTTGCGGGAAGATTTTTTCAACCCGGACTGAATGAACTCGTCGTCGGGAAGAACGCCGCCGTGATGTATCAAGGATTGGCGCTGGGCGATAGCATCAAATTTGGCGGAGGCACGTGGAAAGTCGTAGGTATCTTCGATGCTGGTGGCGCGGCGTTCGACTCGGAAGCCTGGGTGGATGCCAATGTTCTGAACCAGGTGTATCACCGGCCGGAAAATGTCTTTCAATCGATTACCGTGCACCTCACGTCTTCGGACGCGTTGGGCGCGTTCAAGGATTCGCTCACCGCTGATCCGCGCCTGACTGTACAGGTGGATCGCGAACGGGACTATTACGACAAGCAATCGCGCACGCTTACCACGTTAATTGTTGTTCTGGGGACCATTGTCGCAGTCGTGATGGGAATTGGCGCTGTTTTCGGCGCGCTCAATACCATGTATTCGGCAGTCGCGGAACGTTCGCGCGAAATTGCTACCATGCGCGCGCTTGGATTCGGCGCTGGGAGCGTAGTGCTATCTTTTTTGATCGAAGCGCTATTAATTTCTTTTCTGGGCGGAGTGTTGGGCTGCCTCCTGGTCATCCCATTAAATGGATTGACCACCGGGGCAATGAATTTCCAGACATTCAGCTACCTTGCATTTGCATTTCGCGTGACGCCGGATTTGCTTCTTGGCGGGATCGCGTTTGCGCTGTTCATGGGGCTTATCGGCGGAGTGCCGCCCGCGATTCGAGCCGCGCGGCAGCCGGTGTCAGTAGCATTGCGTGCATTGTGAGCCCTTAAAGTAGCACAGGCGTTAGCCTGTGTGCTTTTGATTGGTTTTTGCCCGGTGTCAGGCAAGCTTAGTCGAAATCAAACCCAAGAAAAAACCACACTGGCTGAAGCCTGTGCTACTTAAAGGCTCTAATCCGTTTCCTGAGTAACGATGTGGACATCCACTGCGGGAGCATCTCGTAAGAAGCGGTGGATGGCCGTCATGTAGAGGTACTTCCGCCATCCTTCAACTGCCGTGCGCCCAAATATTACCTGCGTCACATGTCTATCACGGACGAATTCCGCGGCGGCGCTGGCAACATCTTTCCCTTTCAATTTGATTACTTTCGCGCCCAGGCTTTCCGAGAATTGAATGTTGGCATTGAGAGAATGCCGGTCCTGTTCTGAAGTGTCCTGCCCGATATCGACATAAATAGCAAATAGTTCGGCATCCATGCGCCGCGCCATCCTGGCTGCGCGGGCAATCAGATATTGCGCCCTGGGATTGGAGCTGAAGCACACGGCGAGCCGTTCGCGCACGGGCCAGGGATCCTGAATATCCTTCTGCTCCATGTAGGATTCCAGGCTGCGATCCACTTGTTCGGCAACCTGGCGCAGGGCGAGTTCGCGAAGAGCGATGAGATTTCCCCGGCGG